>PPYF01385073.1_pt1 | contig 60159 bp, 51 predicted proteins | sample 1559871 | NCBI WGS metagenome assembly PPYF01 (sample SAMN08240021, study PRJNA423297) | Human gut metagenome, whole genome shotgun sequencing project. | reverse complement strand
ACTGTGCCCCCTTTTTACTAACGATGCAGATTATTTTCGCTTCTGTATCATATAGGCGCGTAGTTGCGGATTTGAGGTTAAAAAGTAATAAAGAGTAAAAAAAAATCGTCGTTTTTCTTACTATCTGTATGAATAATTATTTATTATTCTGTTTGCTGAAGGAGAAAAAGAGAGGGGGGAAGGGGTGTTTGTACAAGCTTTTTTCTGTGGTTCCCGGAAAAATCGTTACCTTTGTAGCGTAAATCAATAAGAAGCGATGAATTATTCAATAAAGGATTTTGAAATCATGGCACCAGTGGGTTCTCGTGAATCTCTGGCTGCTGCTATTCATGCTGGAGCAGACTCTATCTATTTTGGTATCGAAAGTCTGAACATGCGTGCGCGTTCGGCAAGTACGTTTACTATCGATGATTTGCGCGAAATTGCACAGATCTGCGATGAAAATGGAGTGAAGAGTTATCTTACTATTAATACGATTATTTACGACGAAGATATCACTTTGATGCGCAAGATTGTTGATGCGGCAAAAGAAGCAGGTATCAGTGCGGTAATTGCTGCCGATGTAGCAGTAATGGCCTACTGCAATAAAGTAGGGCAGGAGGTGCATCTTTCTACACAGCTCAACATCAGCAATGCGGAAGCCTTGAAGTTTTATGCACAGTTTGCCGATGTCGTGGTATTGGCTCGTGAACTGAATCTGAAGCAGGTACGCAAGATATACGATGCCATTCAGGAACAAGGTATCAAAGGACCGATGGGAGAGCCGGTACGCATTGAAATGTTCTGTCACGGTGCTTTGTGTATGGCTGTATCGGGCAAGTGTTATCTGAGTCTGAATGAACTGAATGCATCTGCCAATCGCGGAGCTTGCATGCAGGTCTGCCGTCGTTCGTATATAGTGAAAGACAAGGAGAGCGATATCGAACTGGAAGTGGACAATCAGTATATCATGTCACCTAAAGACCTGAAGACCATTCATTTTATGGATGAAATGATTGAGGCAGGTGTACGGGTGTTCAAGATAGAAGGACGTGCACGTGGACCAGAGTATGTACGTACTGTAGTGGAGTGTTACAAGGAAGCAATTCAGTCTTACCTGGATGGAACTTTTACCGAAGAGAAGAAGGCAGATTGGGATACTCGCTTGAAGACTGTGTTCAACCGTGGATTTTGGAACGGATATTATTTGGGACAGCGTTTGGGAGAGTGGAGCCGTAATTACGGTTCGGAAGCTACAGAACGTAAAGTTTATGCTGGAAAAGGTATCAAATACTTCTCCAATATCGGCGTGGCAGAGTTCCTGATTGAAGCCAGTGAAATCAAGGTTGGCGACAAGTTGCTGATTACAGGACCTACTACAGGAGCAATGTATGTAACGTTGGAAGAGGCTCGTGTCAATCTGAAACCGGTAGATGTAGTGAAGAAGGGGGTACATGTATCGTTTAAAGTACCGGAACGGGTACGTCCGAGCGATAAACTGTACCGTATTGTACCGGCAGAAGAATTAAAGAAACATTGAAATACAGATAGGGTAGTTGGTATATAAAGCACTTGCGATGAGTGGAGTATACCGATTTCTTTGATTACGTTCTATATTCGACGCCGTCGACTGTAGATTCAGCATCGCCGAATGTAAAGCCGGCGTCGCTGATTATACGGTCGACGACGTCGTTTTTATTTTATTATACGTAAAAAGAAATCATGCTTCCGGTCGTTTTGATGAGGCTTTCCTGTTTCATCCTGCTTGGAAGCTTTTATTAATAGGAATTAATCGGTATCTTCGTACCGGTTAATTCCTATTTGTTTTATGAAAAAACTGTTCACGTTAATCATTAGTTTCTGGGTATGTAGCTTGGCAGCATGGGCACAGGAAAGTATACCGCAGGTTATTCCTGCATTACAGAATTGGAAAGGATATTCAGGAAGACTGGTTTTGCCGGGAGAGGGGCGGATTGTCATCGAGCCATCGGCAGAAGCACAACTTGGTGAGGTGGCTGCTACTTTAGCAGACGATTTGAAAGAAATGTTCGGACGGATGTATCGGATAACAACCGGGAAGCCGTCGCGACAGGATATTTATCTGTATCTGGCAAAGCCCGATAAAGTACTGGGTGAAGAGGGGTATGAATTGGACATCCGTTCGCATGTATCGTTAGGCGCTTCGGCACCGAAAGGTGTGTTCTGGGGCACCCGTACCTTGCTGCAAATGCTGTACAACCAGCCGGAAGGGTTGCAGAAAGGAAAGGCTGCCGATTTTCCGGCTTATGCACACCGTGGTTTTATGCTCGATACCGGGAGAAAGTTCTTTTCGATGGATTTTCTTGAAAGCTATGTCAAAATACTTTCATTCTATAAAATGAATGAGTTTCAGATTCATTTGAATGACAATGGATTTGTGGAGTTTTTCAATAATGACTGGAACCAGACTTATGCCGCTTTTCGCCTGGAAAGCGACTGTTTTCCAGGGCTGACAGCAAAAGATGGTTCGTATACTAAGGCAGAATTCAAGCAGTTTCAGAAACTGGCAAACCGTTATGGCATTGAAATAATACCGGAAATCGATGTACCGGCCCATTCGTTGGCGTTTACTCATTATAACCCGAGACTGGCAGCCGAGAAGAAGGAGTACGGCATGGACCATCTGGATTTGTATAAGCCGGAGGTATATGCTTTTCTCGATACCTTGTTTGCCGAATATATTGGGGGTGATGATCCTGTTTTTACCGGTCCGTATGTACATATCGGTACCGATGAATACAACATCAAAGAAGTGGAGCAATTCCGTTACTTTACAGATTATTATCTGAAATACATTAGAAGTTTTGGCAAGACTCCCCGTTTGTGGGGAAGTCTGAAACAGATGAAGGGAACTACACCGGTAGATATAAAAGGCTGTTATGTAAATGCGTGGAATTATGGGTGGCTGGATCTTGAGACGGCATTGAAAGAGGGATATAAAGTGATTAATACCTGTGATGCCTATCTTTATATTGTACCCGGTGTCAACTATTATCATGATTATCTGGATACACGATGGCTGTACAATGAATGGACTCCGGAGCAAATGAATAATGGGTTTGAAGTAGAAAAAGGAAATCCGGATTTGCTGGGGGCTATGTTTGCGGTATGGAACGACAGAGTAGGAAACGGAATCAGCCAGCAAGATGTACACGCCCGTTGTTTCCCTGCTTTACAGGTACTTTCGGAGAAAATGTGGAGAGGAGATAATCGGATGCCTTATGAGGCTTTTGAAAAGCTGTGTCATAACATGCCAGAGGCACCGGGAGTGAATTTGCTGGCGAAGGTAAAGGAAAAAACAGCTTTAACTTCTTCCGAAGAGCTACTTGTTTTCTCAGGGGCAGATACTGTGAATACCGTATTGGATGAAATCGGTTATCCCTATGCTGTGGAGTTTGAAATCTGTCCGGATGCAGAGCCGGTGACAGATGCGGTGTTGTTCAAAGGACCTCATTCTGTAGTGCTTACCAACTGGAATGGAACGGGAAAATTTGCATTTCGGAGAGAGGGGTATGAGTTTGTGTTTCACAATTATCGCTTGCCTGCGGCACAATGGACCAAAATAAGAATAGAGGGAGACGGTAAAGGGACTTCTCTGTTTGTAAACGGGAAATTGGAGGAGCGTTTGGAAGGCCGCGTCGGTGAAGTGTATAATGCGAAATGGAAGCGTAAGGACCGGATCTGGTACATGGAAACGCTGGTGTTTCCGCTTCGACAGATAGGAGATAGTATGATGGGCTTTAAAGGGAAAATGAAAAATGTGGTGTGCATACCACAGGAAAAAGAAGTTCAGTAAGAATTTAAAACTTATAATTTTACATATATGCGAAAATTAGTATTTGCAACAAATAATGCTCATAAGCTGGAAGAAATCCGTGCTATTTTGGGTGATAAAGTAGAAGTGTTGAGTCTGAAGGATATTCAGTGTGATGTTGATATTCCTGAAACAGCTGATACACTGGAAGGAAATGCGGTTCTGAAAGCAGAATATATCTACCGTCATTACGGATTGGACTGCTTTGCCGATGATACTGGTCTGGAGGTAGAAGCGCTGAATGGAGCTCCGGGAGTGTATTCTGCCCGTTATGCCGGAGGTGAAGGACACGACTCGGAAGCGAATATGCGTAAACTGCTTGCAGAAATGGAAGGGAAAACTAACCGTAAGGCGCAATTCCGTACGGCTATTTGCCTGATTGAGGGTGGAGCAGAGCATTTGTTCGAAGGTGTGGTAAAAGGCGAAATTATCGAAGAAAAACGCGGTGCTTCCGGTTTTGGTTATGATCCGGTATTTATGCCGGAAGGATATACCGAAACTTTTGCCGAAATGGGAAGTGAAGAAAAGAACCGTATCAGCCATCGTGCACGTGCTGTACAGGCTCTGTGTGCTTATTTGAACCGTTAAGAGAGTAAAAGCATCCTGTACACGTGTGTACACGTGTATGGGATGCTTTAGTATAAAATAAGGCGATTATACGCTTTGCTTTCCTACCTCCTTGAGGTATTGCTCTACTTTCTCGAAGAAGAGGGATACATGGGCTCCGTCTACAAAGGCATGGCTCACTGTCATGGCGAGTGGCATTACCAGCCTTCCTTCACGGCGTACTGCTTTTCCGGCATTCATCAACGGATAGTCCAGTGAGTGTCCGGGCGCATATTGGGTATATGTAATGGAGGTAAAATACAGTTTGGGAGTAGCACTGAGCAGAATGACATCAAAATCGCCCTGTTCGGTTATCTGTTTGTCTGTGCCGTAAGGGTCTCCGTCTGTAGGGATGTTTTCAATTATATGCCGTGCATTGCGGTAGAAAGCTTCAAAATCTTCGATGTAGGGAATACGTACGGTGTAGAAAGTCTTACCCGGTACGGCTATGGGAGTTGTGATATCTACAGTATCGTGATAGACCACTTGTCCGTGTTTATCCCATCGGTAGCGAAACTCTTTGATTTCATTTGCAGCACGTACTACGGCATACAGATAATGGAGAAAGAAAGAGCGTTTGGTGCTTTTGGCTGCATCATAAGCTTCGGTGCAGTCTACTTCGCTTGTTATTGCAATCCATGAATTGGCAAAATCGCGGAAGAAAAGGTAATTATCTTTCCGTTCCCAGGTGTCGATGTCGATCAGATGTTTCATATTTGACGGAATTTTGCAGCTACCTTCTGATAGGTAGGAAGTTCAATATCAAATTTTTCACCCAACTCAATCATATCGAAAAGTATACCTTGTATTTCCGACTGATGACCATTGGCCAAGTCTTTTTGCATGGAAGCAGTTGTTTCCGGTTCCAGCTTGTCGATAATCCGCAAGTTATAGGTTACCATATCTTCGGGGAAGGTAATACCCAGACATTTGCCTATTTTTTCGCTTTCGGCAGAAAGTCCCTTGAAGGTATTGCGTGGTTCCCCTTCGTGCTGTACAGCTCCCATGGGTACATCGTAATATGCACCGGTACACGCCATGGCAGAGATAAAGGACCATTTGATGAATGTATCGCGGTTGATATCGTCGGATACGTCAACTTTGATACCACACTGGCGCAGGTCTTCGGCTACATGCTCTATCCGTTCTTGGACAATACCCTGTTCGGGGCGTGCTCCGCAAACCAGACGGAATACTCTGCCTGATTGGGTTATCTCTCCTTTACCCGACACATAGCCAACAATGTAGATGCAGCCATCCAGTACATCAATTCCCGGAACAAGGCGCCCGATACGCGGACCAGTGCCGTATACATTCAGAATAGGAATTACTAATGTAGTAGGAGTAGAAGCACGTTTTATTACCTCTTTTACAGAGTCGATGGAGTATCCTTTTACGCAGACAAAGATTACATCTGCCTTTTCTGTCACTTCGTCGGCTGTACTGGCGCAGACCGGGATAAAATGTTCTCCCTTCAAATCAGACTTCAGATGAAGTCCCCGTGCCCGTATCGCTTCCAAATGTTCTCCGCGGGCAATGCATGTTACTTTTCGTCCGGCCAGTGCAAGGAAGCCTGCTATGCTTCCTCCTACACCTCCTGTACCTATAATCAGATAATTCATGGTTATTTCTTCTTTTTACAGCATACTTTCTTTTTACATGCTTTCTTGCAGCAGGTATTCTTGTCACAAGTCTTTTTACAAGAGTGCTTCGGGCAGCATGTATATTGTTTCTGTTTATAAATGACTTTACCTCTCTGGCTGATGGTCCAGATTCCTTCGATGAGGCGTACGTTTTTAGTATCGTCGTCTTCTATGTTCCATGCATAACCACCTTTAGGTAAATTGCGTCTGTAGAGAATTTCTCCTTGGGAGCAATTGGGTAGAAAAATTTCTGCTAATGTAGAATCCGGACTGAATACAATAAAAGCTTGTTGGCGGGTACTGTCGGTCGATTCTACACGGATTCCTTTTTCAAATAAGCGGATACAATCTTTTTGTGCTTCACTCCAAGTATATCCGGCAGATGGAATACAACCGTGAGCATCTCTGTCGCTACCTAGTTGTTGTGCGTAGGCTGTAGTACCCAATAGCATGAAAAGAATAAAAGAAAGTATTTTCATATTATATTAAATTACAGGGATATAGTTTACAGAGGGCATTGCTGTCTGTAAAGATAACGATGCCCTCTGCTGATTATTGGTCGTATAAATAACTCTTTTAGAAAGACGATGCTTTAAGAAAAAGCTGCCATTCGTTTTTCTGAAAAGTGATGCGTTATACATTGAAACGGAAATGCATGATATCTCCGTCTTCTACTACGTATTCTTTACCTTCCACATTCAGTTTTCCGGCTTCGCGTACAGCTGCTTCAGAGCCATATTTGATAAAGTCGTCGAACTTGATTACTTCGGCACGGATAAAACCTTTCTCAAAATCTGTATGGATAACACCTGCACATTGAGGGGCTTTCCATCCTTTGTGAAATGTCCAGGCGCGAACTTCCATCTTACCGGCTGTAAAATAGGTTTCCAGATTAAGAAGTTTGTAAGCGGCACGAATCAGTCGGCTTACACCAGATTCCTCCAAACCTACTTCCTGTAAGAACATCTGGCGGTCTTCATAGGTTTCAAGCTCCGCAATGTCTGCTTCTGTTTTTGCTGCTACAATCAGGATTTCAGCTCCTTCTTCTTTCACAGCTTCGCGTACCTGTTCTACATATTTGTTTCCGTTTACAGCACTGCCTTCATCTACGTTACATACGTACATTACAGGTTTTGAGGTAAGCAGGAATAACTCATGAGCAATTTTCTGTTCGTCCTTAGTCTCAAACTGTACGGTACGTGCCGATTTTCCTTGCAGCAATGCATCGCGGAAACGAACCAATACTTCGTAAGTTTGCTTGGCTATTTTGTCGCCTCCAGTCTGTGCTTGTTTCTGTACTTTCTGGATGCGGCTTTCGATGGTTTCAAGGTCTTTGAGCTGAAGTTCTGTATCGATGATTTCTTTGTCGCGCACAGGGTCTACACTACCGTCTACATGTGTAACGTTTTCATCATCGAAGCAACGCAGAACGTGTAGAATAGCGTCTGTTTCACGAATGTTAGCAAGGAATTTGTTTCCCAATCCTTCGCCTTTGCTTGCCCCTTTTACCAATCCGGCAATATCGACAATTTCTACAGTTGTCGGTACGATACGGTCGGGGATAACCAGCTCTGCCAGTTTGTTCAGACGTTCATCGGGTACGGTGATTACACCCACATTGGGTTCGATGGTACAAAAAGGAAAGTTGGCTGCCTGAGCCTTTGCATTCGATAAGCAATTGAAAAGTGTCGATTTACCTACGTTTGGCAATCCGACAATACCGCATTGTAAAGCCATAATATTTAATCTAAATTATAATTCAATGTATTACGGCTGCAAAGTTAGTCATTTCTTTGTTACATTTGTGTCTGTCGGAAAAGAAAAGTCATTCTCTAAGTAAGAGAGGATGGGTGTGGCTTATGCAATTTGTTCGATACGGCTTTTCTGACAAAGGGGATATGTGGCATTGAAAGCTTCTATCTTCTGCTTCATTTCGAAGAAGGAATGGCCGTAGAAGTAGAGTGCTGTGTATGCTCTTCCTTTCCAATAGCTATATAGTTTCCCGATTCCTTCAATAGCCTTTTCCATTTGTTCCAGTGCATAGTTTACATCACAAGTCTCGTAAATGGAATAGGGGAGTTCTGTATTGTTGAAATAATAAGCAAGTCCTTCCAATGTACCGACTTCAATATTGAACTCGGGGTCTGCACTCCAAAGGGTAGAACCTTTGGGAATTCCTGTTTTACTTAGTATCTCAAGAAGCTGAATAATATTATTGGGCTTGGTATCGTCTAAATGAATTTCTATTTCGCAGTATGTTGTTTCACCTTCAGGGTCTTGGGCAACACCTCCTCCGCTTGTTTCTCCTATTCCCTTTTTGGTAAGTAGGGTGTGGATTACATCTTCAAACTGAAATTGATGTATGGGCTGTAAACGGGCATTTAGTCTTAAAGTCAGATCCATGGGCTATTTTTTAGGAGAGTGATAATTAGATAAAGGTGAAATGTATGGTAATGATACCATTGGACTTTCTCTCTTTTCCCCGAAGTTACAAAATATTCTTGATTTGTTGTAATTTCAGCCCATTTTTATGTTGCTTTTTCTTAATTTTAGCTGTTTTCTCTCTTGTTTGGTGATATTATGTCATTATTTAAAACACTATCAGTACCTTTTTCATTCAGAAGTTTCCAAAATAAAAGGTACTGATAGTTGTCTTAGCTGTTTATGGATTCAGTGTTAATTTCCCTTTTGTATAAGTGATAATATAACTTTTTCCACTTTCTGTATTGAAGCTTAGCTTTTCTCCTTTGTAGTGTAAGTGGCAGACACCTCCTGAGCCGGAATGAACGACTGCTTGAGTAAGATTATTGTCTTTCCACTTCATATCAATAGAAAAATTACCCCGTGCACGTACTCCGGTAAAACTACCTTCGTGCCATACTGCCGGTAAGGCTGGAAGAAGTTGTATAAATCCCATGTGGCTTTGGAGTAGCATTTCGGTAATACCAGCTGTACCTCCGAAGTTGCCGTCTATCTGGAAAGGTGGATGAGAATCCCATAAATTGTCGTTAGTGCCGTTCTTTAACAGATTTCCAAAAAGTGTGTAAGCTCTGTTTCCGTCTTGTAATCGTGCCCATTGGTTAAGTTTCCATCCCATACTCCATCCTGTGGCTCCATCACCTCGATGTTCCAGTACTACACGGGCTGCACGGGCTAATTGAGGGGTTGTAATAGGAGATAGAGTATGTCCTGGATGCAGCCCAAAAAGATGGTTTACATGACGATGATCATCATTGGGGTCGTCTATATCGGTAGACCATTCCATTAATTGCCCATATCGGCCGATGCGGTAGGGAGCTAAATGGCTGAGTACTTCTTCCCATTGTTTTCGTTCGGTTTCATCTGTTTCGAGTATTTTACTTGCCTCAATTGCGTCTAATAAGATCTCCCGTATGACAGCATGCGAGAAAGTTGCTCCTTCATCAATCGGTCCATGCTCGGGTGAGGTTGATGGGGCTGCTGTATAGGTTCCATCGGGCTTCTTCCACAGATAATCGACCGCGAACTGAGCACTGCTTTTGATAAGCTCGTAACCAGTCTGCTTGAGGAAATCTAAATCGCGGGTATAGTCGTAATAGTTCCATACGTGAGTTGCAAGCCAGGGACCTGCTACTGGTGAGAAATTCCATGTCATGTCTTTATCGCGTAATGGGCTGGTAAATCCGAAAATATTAGACGAAATAGAAGCTGTCCATCCTCGTGCATTGTAATAAGAACGGGCTGTCACCTCTCCTGGTTTTACCAAGGTACGTATAAAATCGATTAGAGGCTTCTCGCATTCAGCTAAATTAGTTGGACAGGCAGGCCAGTAATTCATCTGAATATTGATGTTGTTATGATAATCTACGCGCCAAGGACCATCGATATTATTGTGCCATATGCCCTGCAGATTGGCTGGAAGATTTCCAGGGCGTGAGCTGGCAATGAGCAGATAACGTCCAAACTGGTAATAAAGAGTTTCTAAATCGTAGTCGGGAGCACCGGTACGATATCGTTCAAGACGTTTGGGGATAGATAAATCCAGAACTTCCTGAGAAGTATATTGAGGATTGATGGATAGGGTATTTCGTTTGAATAGACTGCTGTAATCGGCATAATGTTTTTGGAATAATTGGCTATAGCTTTGTCGGGCTGCCTGTTCCATCCATTGTTGAGTTGTTTGGATTGGATTTACTCCCACATAAGTCTTAGGGTTTTTATAGTCAGGAGAGAAGTTCATAAAATAATCTGTATCAGCTGTAATGAGGAATGTGACTTCATCAGCTGCTGTGATAATCAGTTTATCTTTCGTATTTTCAACCTTTCCTCCTTGAGTAAGAACCTTTATGCGCACAGCATATTGCATTTGGTTATCGTTGAGCCGGGCTATGTAGCTGATTCCGTTTTTCCCATCTTTTTTAAAGCTCCCACTGGATAAAGGGTTAGGAGAGTAGGTAAAAGTGAGATTTTGTTTCCTTTTTTCACTGGCAGAAAAACGGATTACCATCACATTGTCGGGGTAGGAGATAAAGTAGTTTCGTTGATAATGTATATCTTGATGTGTAAATTCAACTGTAGCTAAGGCAGAGTCGAGGGATAGTGAACGATTGTAATGCTGGATATTGTTTTCTGGAATATCTGTTTTAATTTGAAATTCTCCGGCAGAGGTAAAACTTCCAAAACGGAATGGAGTTTCTCCATCAGCATTATAAGCTGCTTTGCCATTAAAATGATCTTGAGTTAATTGTGTTGCTTTGTCTATGTCTTTTTGAATAAATGCTTCTCGTATTTCTTTCAGAATGGAAGCCGATTGTTTATTTACATCCCAATAATGTGTACTGTTTTTGCATGTGTTGGGACCTCCTCTCCATAATGATTTCTCGTTGAAAGTAATACGTTCTGTTTGAATCGACCCCATAATGTTAGCTCCTATATTTCCATTTCCAATAGGAAGTGAATAGTTTTCCCAATTAGGATCTAAATTAGCAGGTCCGTCTCCGCAAGTAGAAAGAGAAGAAGCTCCATTCCATACAGGGTTTGCTACAGAGGGGTTGGGGGTATCAAACCAGATTCGCATAGAGGCTTGTGAATGCTCGGCTGCATATCCTGATAAAGGAAAATAAAGACTTGTAATAAGTAATAGTAGTTTTTTCATAGTGATAAATCTCAAAAATAAGTTTTTGCAAAGATAGCTCTTTCCCTATAGAATTTGATGAAGTAAACCTTTTAATAATATCTAATCAGGTTATAAATTATAACTATTTGTGAGGAAAATATTGGAAAACCATATCTCTTTAAAAGAAAAAAGAGGCACTTCATCACGAGGTGCCTCTGAGTTGATAAGAGAGTTTATGAATTATTATTTATATTATCTTTTTATTTGTCCATTGTAACTGTCATATCAGGAACAAGAACAAATTCCTGTTTTTTCTTATTCCATTTATAATATTCTGTTGTTACACTTTTCTTGTCATATATGTACTTGATGCACAAGTTGTTTTCCCAAGTCTGGCTGTCGTTGTTCCATTTCTGTGAAAGGTTTTCGATCACCTGCTGGTTATCATCATACTTATAGTTGTATTTCATGTAGTTTGTCAGAATATTTCCATTCATTTTATAAACGGTTTCTGACACTTTCACTCCGTCAACTTCTTCTGAGTTATAGATTAAATTATTTTCCGGTATGCCAGCAAAAACTGTAAGGTTAGCAACAAATGCAAGTACTACAACTAATAGGCTTCTGAGGAAATTAATCTTTTTCATATCTTTAATTTTTTAAGGTTTTACTATCTTTTTGTTTTTGATTACGCTGCAAATATAGTGAAACCTTTGATATCTACTATCATTTTTGCCATATTTTTCTCAAAAATTAGCAAAATGATAGAAATTAAAGGTACGTTAACATTTGAAATAGACTAATGTGCTTCAAGCCAATTTTGTCCCCAACCACAGTCTGCACGCAAAGGTACTTTCATTTTGTAAGCTCTTTCCATTTCTTCTATCACAATCTGCTGTACTTTTTGCTTTTCTTCGGGCAGTACGCTGAAGTTCAATTCGTCGTGTACCTGGAGAATCATTTTCGACTTAATTCCTTCTGTACGGAAGCGTTGGTAGATTTGGATCATAGCTACTTTGATTATATCGGCCGCACTTCCCTGTATAGGAGCATTGATGGCATTGCGTTCGGCATATCCTCTTACTACTGCATTGTGGGAGTTGATATCCGGCAAATAACGTTTCCGTTTGAATATGGTTTCAATGTATCCTTGTTCTTTAGCGATACGTATACTCTGATCCATATATTCTTTGACATGCGGATAATTGGCAAAATAACCGTCGATAAGTTCTTTGGCTTCTTTTCTGTCTACATTTAATCGTTCTGCCAATCCAAATACAGATATACCATATATAATACCAAAATTAGCAGTTTTGGCTTTGCTTCGTTGTTCGCGGGTGACTTCGCTAATTTCCTCCTTATATATTTTAGCGGCTGTAGCTGCATGGATATCCAGTTCTTTCTGGAAAGCTTCTATCATATGAGGGTCACCACTTAAATGTGCCATAATACGCAATTCAATCTGAGAATAATCGGCAGAGAAGAACTCACATCCTTCATCGGGGATAAATGCTTTTCTTATCTCTTTTCCTTCTTCATTGCGAATGGGAATATTCTGCAGATTGGGGTTGCTGGAACTTAAACGTCCGGTAGCAGTTACAGTCTGGTTGAAAGAGGTATGTATATGTCCTGTCTGTGGGTTGATGAGCAGAGGGAGAGCATCAATATAAGTACCCAAGAGCTTTTTAAGTCCACGATGCTCCAGAATTTTTCCTACTATTTCATGCTTACCTCGCAGGCTTTCCAGTACTTCCTCGGAAGTAACATATTGTCCCGTCTTTGTCTTTTTAGCTTTTTCTGTAATCTTTAGCCGGTCGAAAAGAACCTCACCAACCTGTTTGGGAGATGCAATGTTGAACTCTATGCCCGCAAGTTGGTGCACTTCTTCTTCAATCTGATGCATTCGGGCAGTAAAATGAGTAGAAGTTTCTTTCAGAGCATTGGTATCAATGCGGACTCCATTTCGTTCCATGTAGGCAAGTACAGGAACAAGAGGCATTTCGATATTCCAGAACAATTCTTCCACCCCGTTAGTCTTCAGCTCTTTTTCCAAGATAGATTTGAGCTTTAAGGTTACATCAGCATCTTCACATGCATATTTGTAAACAGAGGCAGGGGAGAGGTCACGCATATTTTTCTGATTCTTCCCCTTGGGACCGATCAGCTCTTCGATTTTGATGGTATTGTATTTCAAGTAGACCTCTGCCAGGTAATCCATTCCATGATGCAGTTCGGGTTGCAGTACGTAGTGAGCAATCATGGTATCGAACAAGGGACCTTGTACTTCGATACCATAGTTTCCTAAGACAAGCATATCGTATTTGATATTTTGTCCGATCTTTAAAGTTTGCTTGTTTTCGAGCAGAGGCTTGAACTGATCCACTATTTTTTGTGCTTCTTCACGATTTGCCGGTACTGGGACATAAAAGGCCTGATTTTCGGCATAACTGAAGCTCATTCCTACCAATTCTGCGGTGATTGGCTCTGTTCCGGTTGTTTCCGTATCAAAACTAAAAAAATCCTTTGTAAGGATATTTTGTAAAAAATCAGCTATTTTTTCTTCTGTATCAATGAGTTGGTAGTCGTATTTTAACGTTTCAAGGCTCTGTAAAATCGAATTTTTTGAATCGTCTGTACTTTCGGACGCAAAAAAGCCGAAAAGATCGCCCTGTGAAGAGGAAGTAGGAGAGGTTGAAACAGCTGTTTTTTTCTCACTTTTCAAAATGCGGTCGATTAGTGTACGAAATTCGAGTTCCTCAAAAATTTTACGAAGTTCCTCTTCATTGATAGATTTTCTTTTTAAACTCTCCATGTCGAGTGTAACAGGTACATCTGTTTTAATTGTAGCCAGGAACTTGGAGAATTCAATTTGTTGCCGGTTGTTTTCTATTTTCGTTTTGATAGCACCTTTCAGCTCATGTGTATGTTCGAGCAGATTCTCGATACTTCCAAATTGTGCGATGAGTTTTTGTGCAGTTTTTTCTCCTACTCCCGGACATCCGGGAATGTTGTCTGCACTGTCTCCCATCAAGCCCAGCATGTCGATGACTTGTGAAGGAGACTGTATATCGAATTTTGCTTTTACTTCTTCCACTCCCATAACCTCAAACTCTTTGTCCCCATATTTAGGGCGATACATAAATACATTATCGGAGACAAGTTGTCCATAGTCTTTATCAGGAGTCATCATATAAGTTTTGATGCCTTGCTTTCCTGCTTCGGTAGCCAGTGTTCCGATTACGTCGTCGGCTTCGAATCCGGGAACTTCAAGGATAGGAATGCGATAAGCTCGGATAATATCTTTAATGATAGGGACGGAGAGACGGATTGCTTCCGGTGTTTCTTCACGTTGTGCCTTGTATTGTTCAAATGCTTCATGACGGAAAGTAGGGCCTGCCGGGTCGAAAGCAATTCCGATATGAGTAGGCTGCTCTTTCTTCAATACATCTTCTAATGTATTTACAAATCCCATGATGGCGGAGGTATTGAAGCCTTTGGAATTAATACGCGGATTCTTAATAAGGGCATAATATGCACGGTATATAAGCGCATAGGCATCTAATAGAAATAGTTTCTCCATTCGTGTAAAAATATTAAGATTTTCTATGTAAAAGTACAAAAAAATACCGTATTCCCTGTTTTATTATTACTTTTGTACGCAAATAAGCCTCTATGAATAAAATAGAATTGATCCGAAAACCTGTTGAAAAAGAGTTAGGTGAATTTAAGTTGCTTTTTGATGATTCATTGAAAAGCTCAACTCCACTACTCAATGAAGTGCTGTCGTATATCAAAAAACGCAACGGAAAGATGATGCGTCCTATTTTGGTATTATTGATGGCAAAGTTGTTTGCTGCTCCTAATGCCTCTACTTTACATGCTGCTCTTTCGTTGGAGTTGCTTCATACTGCCAGTCTGGTACATGATGATGTGGTAGATGAGAGTAATCAAAGACGCGGACAGTCTTCTGTCAATGCTATGTATGATAATAAAGTGTCGGTATTGGTGGGTGATTATTTATTGGCTACAAGTTTGAAGCATGCTGCTGTCACAGGACAGATTGAACTGGTTGATTTGGTATCACGTTTAGGGCAGGAATTATCGGAAGGAGAAATTATTCAATTGGCGAATATCAATAACTTGGATTTTTCAGAAGAGATTTATTTTGATGTAATTCGTAAGAAGACAGCTGCCTTGTTTACTGCCAGTGCAGAAAGTGGAGCTGTTTCTGTAAAAGCATCTGAAGAGAATATCAAATTAGCAGCTCTTTTTGGAGAAATGATTGGTATTGCTTTCCAGATAAAAGACGATATATTCGATTATTTTGAGAATGAAGAGTTGGGTAAACCCACAGGAAATGATATGTTGGAGGGAAAATTGACCCTGCCTGCATTGTATGTATTGAATAATAAAGCCGGTGAGAAGTATCGTCAACTGGCTTTGAAAATTCGGGCGTTTGAGGCTTCTCGGGATGAAATAGAAGATTTCGTTCGTTTTGTGAAACAAGAGGGAGGAATAGAGTATGCACAGAATGTGATGTACGACTATAGAAGCCGGGCTCTGGCCTTGCTTCCCGAAACAGCCGATGAATCGGTAAGAGAGGCGCTGACAATGTATATTGATTATGTAATTGAAAGAAATAAGTAATAGTATTAAAATGTAAAGCGGGGCTGTTGCAAACCTTATTTTGCGGCAGCCCCGTTTTTGTATCCGGATGTTCTGGTCCCCGTGTCGGGAAAGCCGGTTATACCGTAAACCGCTTTCCGAATCAACAGTCTTTTACATATACTGTATGAGTCGTTTCTTTATCTGGAACAGGTAAAACGAGATCAGAAGTTGATATATACTGTAGCAGGAAGGAAAAAGAGGTGAGGAGTGTCGGGCACTTTAATTGCCGACGTTGTTTGTACATTTGACGGTGTTGGCTGTACATTCAACGTCGTCGATTCTACAGCCGACGTCGTCGGTTTCATTCAATGAATAGAATCTATGGTAATGAATCGATTTTCTGCCGATGAATTGGAGCGGAAGTATCTTATTTTTGAAATAAAAAAACAGAGATTGTCTCAAAATCGAATTGAGTCAATCTCTGTTTGTTGTATAGGTGATTCTTCTGTCTTAGAAGAATTTGGTTTCTTGTCCTACAATGTCAGAAAGAAGCAGATTGGCCATTCTGCTGGTTCCTAAGCGGAACAGTTCATTAGTCAGCCATTCTTTACCCAACACTTCTTTTACGATGGTGTAGTAAACCAGAGCATCGTGTACGGTATTGATACCTCCTGCCGGTTTGAATCCTACTTTTCGTCCGGTTTCAAGGAAATATTCCTTGATAGCCTGACACATTACGTATGCAGCTTCTGGAGTGGCTGCTGGCTTTTCCTTACCTGTAGAAGTCTTGATGAAATCAGCTCCAGAGTACATCGATAGGATAGAGGCTTTTTTGATATTGGATGCGCTTGCCAAAGCTCCTGTTTCAAGAATTACCTTCAGATGTTTGTCGCCGCATACATCTTTCAATTCTTCGATTTCATCGCACATACCTTCGTAGTCACCGCTCAAGAACTTGCCCACAGAGATAACGATGTCGATTTCGTCTGCGCCGGCATGGAGTGCCATTGCAGTTTCTGCAACTTTTATTTCTGTGAATGTCTGTGAGGAAGGGAAACCACCCGATACGCAAGCAATATTCACGTTGTCGGCTTCCAGTGTATCGTTTACAATTTCTGCCATGTTAGGGTATACACAGATGGCAGCTACGTTGTCCAAGTCGGGATATTTGTCTACAAATTCGTTGACACGTTCTGTAAACTTCATTACGCTCTGTTCGCTGTCTGTGCATTTCAGTGTAGTCAGGTCGATGCAGTGGAATAAGAATTTCTTTACTTCCACAGTATCATTTTCCTTCAGGTGTTTCTCGATGAGTTGTGCTGTTTTTGCTGCAATTTCATCGTCATTTAAAGCTGTATTATACTTGCTGAGTGCTGAATGATATTTGTCAGGCTGATGCAAGTTCTCGTGATCTTCATCACAGCATGTGCAGTCATCTTCATCGCATTCTTCTGCATAATGATGATCGTGGCCACACTGACAACTTTCTTCATGGTGGTGAGTGTGATGATGTCCGCACTCACAGCTTTCTTCGTGATTATACTTCATATCCTTTATAGTTTAGGGTTGTTTTTATGTCTTTCTTTGTCTCTGTTCGTCTTTTTTTCGAGATTCTTTTGGAATGCTTCGGTCAGATTAACTCCCGTTTGATTAGCCAAACAAAGGAGTACCCAAAGCACATCGGCCATTTCATCGCCAAGGTCGTGTTTCTCTCCCTCTTTAAACGATTGGTCTCCGTAGGTTCTTGCCATAATCCGGGCTAATTCACCCACCTCTTCGGTCAATACGGCCATATTGGTGAGCTCGCTAAAATAGCGCACACCGTATGTCTTTATCCAGTTATCGACTGTTTTCTGTGCTTCTTCCAGTGTCATATCATTCCTTGTTTTTAGTATCCATGCAAATGGTTACGGGGCCATTGTTTAATAGCTCAACTTTCATGTCGGCTCCAAACTCTCCGGTACCGACAGGCTTTCCTAAACCTTTGCTGAGTTCTTCGCAGAAGTATTCATACAAAGGTATGGCTGTTTCATGTCGTGCTGCCCGGATGTATGAAGGGCGATTTCCTTTTTTTGTTGATGCCATTAATGTAAACTGACTGATGACTAATATTTCTCCCTGTATGTCTAATATGGAGCGATTCATTACTCCGTTTTCATCGTCAAAAACTCGTAAGCCAAGGACCTTTTTACAAAGCCAGTTGGCATCTTCCTGAGTGTCGGCTTCTTCTATTCCGACCAAAATCATGAATCCTTCTTGTATTGCGGACTTACATCTTCCGTTGATTGTTACGGAAGCATGACTGACACGTTGAATAACTACTCTCATGTGATAATCTCGTTTCTACAAAGATAACAATTAATTTTTACTCTTTGTTTATAAACTTTCTTTAATACTTTGTGCTGCGGCCATTCCCACCACTTCGGCAATCTCTTCCACTGTAGCCTGCTTGATGCGGTTCACGCTCTTAAACTTTTTGAGAAGGGCTGTTTTTCTTTTCTCTCCGATTCCTTTTATCTGATCCAATGCAGAGGCAACCTGGCTTTTGCTTCGCTTGTCTCGGTGGAAGGTAATGGCAAACCGGTGGACTTCATCTTGGATATTTTCCAGCAGATGGAAGAGGGGAGTTCCTTGTTTTATCCCTACAATCATCGGAGGAAATCCGTACAGCACTTCGGAGGTACGGTGACGGTTGTTTTTGGCAAGTCCGGCGATGGGAATGGTTAGCTTGAGTTCGTCTTCTATAACCTGACGTACTACCTCCATTTGCCCCTTTCCACCGTCGGTCAGGATTAAGTCCGGAAGTTCACCTTGTTCTTCTATAATGCGGGTATATCTTCTTCGTACGACTTCCTGCATGGAGGCATAGTCGTCTGGGCCGACTACAGTTTTAATGATATACTTCCGGTAGTCTTTTTTACTGGGTTTTCCTTTTTTGAAAACGACACAGGCGGCTACGGCATCCGAACCCTGTATGTTGGAGTTGTCGAAGCATTCAATATGCATAGGAAGACGGTCCATATGCAATTGTTCCTGTATTTCCTTTAATATACGCGTGGTCCGTTGTTCGGGGTTTAGCTTCTCTGCTTGTTTCAGTCGGTCTACCTTATACTGCTTTACATTTAGGATAGATAGCTCCAGCAAATGCTTTTTATCCCCTCGTTGAGGTATTGTAAAAACAACTCCATTCATCTCCATATCCAATTCGAACGGAATGATGATTTCCTTGGAAAGGCTTTTGTAACGCTCGCGCATCTCGATGATGCCAAGCTCCAGCAGTTCCTCTTTTGTCTCATTCAACCGCTTCTTATATTCAAAGGTGAATGCCTGGTTGATGCAGCCATTTGTGATATGCAGATAATTGATATATGCTGCATTTTCGTCTGTCTCAATCGAGAATACATCGATGTTATGCAGAATAGAACTGACGACTTCGCTCTTGGAACGATAGTTCTCTATCAGCTCAAATTTCTCTTTCAACTTTTGTGCTTCTTCGAAACGGAGTTCTGCAGCCAAATCCTGCATTTCTTTTAGAAGAGCCGTGCAAATAGTCTGTGTATTTCCACGGAGTATCTCCTTTACCTCTGCAATATTTTGCATGTATTCTTCGTGCGACTGAAGTCCTATACAAGGGCCTTTGCAATTCTTGATATGGTATTCCAGACAGACATTGAATTTACCTTCCCGTATGTTCTCCGGGGTGAGAGCCAAGCGGCAGGTGCGAAGAGGGTATAGCTTTTTAATCAGATCTAATACAGCATGCATGGATGGAACATGGCTGTATGGACCGTAGTAGGTCGATCCATTCCGTACAATATTACGAGTCTTGAAAACACGGGGAAAGTACTCGTTGCTTACACAAATAGAAGGATAGCTCTTATCGTCTTTCAGCAATACATTGTATCTGGGTTTGTATTTCTTGATTAGATTATTCTCTAATAATAGAGCGTCTTCTTCTGTATTAACAACAATATAACGAATGTCTGCAATTTTACTGACCAGTATTCGGGTTTTAGCCGAATGCTGGTCTTTATTGAAATAAGAGCTTACTCGTCTTTTCAGGTTCTTGGCTTTCCCTACATAGATGATGGTTCCTTCTGAGTTTAGGTATTGGTAAATACCCGGACCTTCTGGGAGGTTAAGCACAATACCCCGCAAATATTCGTTTGTCTTTATCCCTTCTTTTTCTTCCATGCACTGTTATAGTTCTGTTTTGGGAGTTTGCTGTTATAGTTGCAGAAGGGTAGTAATGTCTACATTTTCCGGAAATGCTTTTCTTCCTTCCAGATCTTTCAGCTCAATGACAAAGTTTACATAAGCTTTCTTAACTCCGCAACTTTGAACCAGACGATGAGTGGCTGCCATGGTTCCGCCTGTTGCCAACAAGTCGTCGTGTAATAAAACAACGTCATCTTCACAGATCGCATCTTTGTGGATTTGGATTGTATCTGTGCCATACTCTTTCGCATATGTTTCTTCAATGACTTCTGCAGGCAGTTTTCCTGGCTTGCGGGCCATGATGAACCCTGCTCCTAAACGAGCTGCGACAGCAGCGCCTAAGATGAAGCCTCTTGATTCGATACCTACTACTTTGGTAATACCTTTGTCTTTGTATAACTCATACAACTCATCAATTAAAGCTCGCAGACATTCTGCATTTTTAAAGAGAGTGGTTACGTCATAGAATAAAATTCCAGGGATCGGAAAATCGGGTATTTCCCGAAGGTTTTCTTTGAGTAATTCTTTGTTCATATTCAGTGTTTTATAATAATTCCTTAAACAAGTTGTTTCACGTGAAACACATCCTTTATCTGCCAAGAAGTACCAGCAGAACGTTGATGTCGCTGGGAGATATCCCTGGTATGCGGCTGGCTTGAGCCAAAGTCTCAGGATCTATCTTGATCAGCTTTTGACGGGCTTCTGTAGAAAGCGATTGGAGGTTCGCATAATCGAACTTTCCTTTTATGCGGATAGATTCTAAACGATGAATCTTGTCGGCTATCATACGTTCGCGGTCTATGTATCCTTTGTACTTGATACGTATTTCTGCAGCCTCAATGATTTCGTCCTTACGCTCTTCTATTTTATTCAGCTGTTCCATGAAGGCCGGTACGTGGGGCGCTATGTTCTCTATGGTAATCTGTGGGCGTCCGATTAGATCAATGAGTTTACATCCATGTGTTAGACGAGCCGTTCCCAAAGTCTCCAATGCATCGTTAATCTTATCAGCCTTGATGGAGTAGGTTTGGGTGAATTCTACGATACGATTAATTTCAGCCTGCTTTTTCAGTAACATCTCGTATCGGTCTTGTTTAACCAGCCCCAACTTATAAGCACGTTCTGTCAAGCGCATGTCAGCATCATCCTGACGAAGCAGAATGCGGTATTCAGCACGCGATGTAAACATACGGTATGGCTCATCCACTCCTTTGGTTACAAGGTCGTCGATTAATACGCCGATATAAGCTTCGTCTCTTCCCAAAACAAATGGTTCACCACCGTGGCAGTTGATGTGTGCATTGATGCCGGCAACGATACCTTGTCCGCCTGCTTCTTCGTATCCGGTTGTTCCGTTTACTTGTCCGGCAAAGAAGAGATTCTTGATAACCTTCGATTCCAACGTATGCTTGAGCTGGGTTGGGTCGAAGTAATCGTATTCAATTGCATATCCCGGACGGTATATAACCAAGTCCTTGAAACACGGTATGCGCTTCAGGGCTTCTATTTGGATGTCCATTGGCAGTGAAGACGAGAATCCGTTCAAGTAGAGTTCGTGCGTGCTTTCACCTTCCGGCTCAAGGAACAGTTGATGCTGTGGCTTGTCGGGGAAGGTTACGATTTTAGTTTCTATACTCGGGCAATAGCGAGGACCTATACTTTGGATTTGTCCGTTGAATAGGGGCGAATCGGCAAGTCCGCTTCTTAATACTTCATGCACTTCTTCATTTGTATAGCATGTCCAGCATTGCAATTGTTTCAGCTTGCGTGGCTCACTGATGTATGAAAAACGGTGAAAGTCGTTTTCTCCATCTTGAGTTTCCATCATGTCGAAATGGACACTTCTTGCATCGATGCGTACAGGAGTTCCAGTTTTCATTCTTCCAGATGTGATGCCATGGCGTGTGATGGATTCGGTCAAATGATAAGAAGCGGGCTCTGCACAGCGTCCGCCTGCCAGCATTTTGTGACCAATATGCATCAAACCATTCAGGAAAGTTCCTGCGGTAAGTACGATACATTTTGCATGGAAGGTTACTCCCCAGCATGTAACAAGTCCTGTAACTTCACCATTCTCTATGATCAATTCCTCTACTGTATCTTGCCAGATATGTAGATTGGGAGTATTCTCTAAGACTGCCCGCCACTCCCAGATGAACTTGGCACGGTCGCATTGTGCACGCGGACTCCACATGGCAGGTCCTTTTGAACGGTTCAGCATTCGGAATTGAATGGCGGTACGGTCGGTTACCAATCCCATGTATCCACCCAATGCATCAATTTCTCTTACGATTTGCCCTTTGGCAATACCTCCCACAGCCGGGTTGCAGCTCATTTGCCCGATCTTGTTCATATCCATAGTAATCAGACAAGTCTTTGAGCCGAGATTAGCCGCAGCAGCCGCGGCTTCGCAGCCTGCATGTCCGGCACCGATTACAATAACGTCGTACTTAAAGTCCATTTTATATTATTCTTATAAATCTATTTGCAAAGGTACTAAATTTTGTATTTGACAGAAAAACAGGCTGGTGAAAAGAATTTAATGGGAGTGTTTGTTCCGGTTGGTGAGGAAAATCTTCTTTTGGGGACGAAATGGTAGAAAAGAAGGGTATAGACAATCTCTGTTTGTGGAGAAATCAGATTTAAGTGAGGGAGGAAATGCTTTTCCCCCCTTTTTTGACGAGTATTTTGATGTGTGATTTTGCCAGGAAAGATGTAGTAGGAAATGAAAAGTGTACGCCTGTTTCGAATGTAAGAGGTTATTTCTGTAATGCTGATTGCATTCTGCCTTTCTTTTTGTGTAAAATAAGATGCCTGAAAAACGCCAAAATCACATTCATCTGTATACTTGCACGTAAAAAAGCCTGTTTTTTGAAGGGTACGGAAGGGTTAGTATATCCTTTGTAAGTGATCGGTGTAAAAAGAATCTACTTATACTTTTTATTTTTTCACTTAGTCGCAGATAAGAGCTACATAGTTTGTGTCGTAGAGAAATCTGGTTTGTCATTGAAAAACGAAAGACAGAACTTTGCATATCAACTTATGCAAATTGTCATTTATTAAAAAGGTAAATTATGAGAAAATTGAAAATGTTGTCAGGTATGTTGCTTTTGTCAGCACTGACTTTAGGGAGTGTGTCATGTAGTAGCGATGATGATCCAGGTGAAGGACTTGGAGGTGGTCAAGGAACAGGAACTTGCAGCGTAGAGGGGCGTACTATTTCGTATAATCATGGATATTATTACAAAGAAAACTATGGAACTCCTGGCTCAATAGAATTGATGTTTACAGATTATGATGTAACGACTCTTCCTGATAAAATGGTGAATGGTTTTTTGCTTTCGTTTACTACAACCGATACAACTTTACCGGAAGGAACTTTTCCTTATTCCAATTCGGATGAAGATCTTAATACATGGGGTTTTGTTGAATTGTATGATTATAATCCGGCGCAGGATGCGGCCTCTGGTGGAGATGAAGATCTTATCTCGCACGGAACTTATACTTATGTGACAGACTGGAATCCTGGGTATGAATCAGGTAATATTGTTATAACTCGTGATGGGAATTTCTATCGTATTGAACTCAATGATTTGAAGTTCTTGAAAGATGCAAATGGAGACGATGGGGTAGATTCTTTCGAACCGAAAGCTTCAGGTTCTTTCGTTTGGGAAGGCGAACTGAAAGATATTACCTCTTGGATGAACGGTGATGAATATGGCAGAAGTTTATCATACGGTTCTCCTTGGAATAAACTGAGCCGTATAGCTCGATAATATGGTATCTGGGGCCTTATTATAAAGCCCTTGTATGACAGTTATACAGTTTCGGGTAGAGGTATAAAAGTAGGTCAAAAGATTGTAGATTATTGTTCAGAGTAGAGATTCGTATAAATAAAAATGGCAGGATGTTATCTTTGGGGAATGCATCCTGCCATTTTATGTTGATTATTTTTTAGGCGAACTTTTATTTCACTTTCAGCTTCTCGAAACCTTCACCATAAACACCCACTACATTGCTTTGTGAGATAAAAGCGTTTGGATCGATGTCTTTAATCAGACGGAAAATATCGAGTGATTCACTTTTCTTGGCCAGTACAACTACTACTTTCATTTCTTGTTTGCTGTACCATCCTTTTCCGTCAAGCAGCGTCACACCGCGATCTACCTTTGTGGAAATTGCTTCGGCTATTTCCTCATGTTTGCGTGAGAAAATAAGAAACTGTACCGATTGCCGGGTCGTATTAATCACATAGTCGATGACAATACTCATAATGAAAAGTACGCAAAAACCGAACAATACACGACGCCAGTCCTGGAATATAATGTAACAAGACGATATGATTACAATGTCGCAATACATCATCATTCGTCCTAAGGTTACATCTTTATACTTATTGATAACCCATGCAATGATATCTGTACCACCTGTACTACCGTTGTTACAGAATACAATTCCGATACCAAACCCTAAGAGTCCAGCTCCAATAACGCAAGCCATAAAGTCTTGTCCTGGTCCTAATAACTGGGGGAGATGCCCGTTTTCATCCTTTAGAAGCATCTGGAAAAACCAGAGCAAGAAAGTAAGCATAAAGATGGCATAAATTGTCTTCAGACTGAATTTGGGACCTAAAATCTTGAGTGCAATTCCCATAAATACAGCATTGATGATAAAATATGACACCTGAATTTCAAGGCCTGTTGCATAATAGATAATAGCTGAGATACCAGTTACTCCTCCGGTTGTAATTTGATAAGGAAGCAAGAATGCTGCCCAACCAATAGCATAACAAATCAGACCGAATGTGATGGCCAGATAGTCTTTGGCTTCTCTGCCCAATTTCCTTTTTAACAATGCTTCCATGAAAGTTGTATTTTAAAACGAAGAGGCACAAGATATAGAGTTTATAAGTGTTTCTCTATACCAGTGCCTCTATGTTTGATTTTTATTATAATACAATGTTTACAATCTTCTTCGGAACGATGATCACCTTTTTCGGAGTTTTACCTTCAATCCATTTTTGAGCCTGTTCATTGCTCATTACAGTAGATTGAATGGTTTCATTATCCGCGTCTGCCGGGAATTCCAGCGTAAAGCGAGCTTTACCGTTGAATGAGATTGTATACTTGATACTGTCTTCTTTCAGATACTCTTCATTGAATGCCGGCCATTGTGCATCACATACAGAAGTAGAGTGTCCCAATGCTTCCCATAATTCCTCTGCCAAATGTGGAGCAAACGGTGCAATGACCACAACCAGCTGACTCAGTACTTCCTTATTGCGGCATTTCAGAGAAGTCAGTTCGTTTACACAAATCATGAATGCACTGATCGAAGTATTGTAAGAGAAAGTCTCAATATCGCCTGAAACCTTCTTAATCAGCTTGTGAATTGCTTTCAACTCTTCTTTGGTTGCTTCTCCTTCTACTGGAAGGAATTCGTCTGTACGTGAGTAGAACAATGCCCAAAGTTTCTTCAAGAAGCGGTGTACTCCGTCGATACCGTTAGTATCCCAAGGTTTTGACTGTTCTACCGGACCCAGGAACATTTCATACATACGTAATGTATCCGCTCCGTATTTGTCAACAATCATATCCGGGTTGACTACGTTGTACATCGATTTACTCATCTTTTCTACTGCCCATCCGCAAACATATTTGCCATCCTCCAGAATGAATTCGGCATTGTTGTATTCCGGACGCCAGTTTTTGAAGGCTTCCACATCCAATACATCGTTTGTTACGATGTTTACATCTACATGAAGCGGAGTTACTTCGTACTGATCTTTCAGGCCTAATGAAACGAAGGTGTTGGTATCTTTGATACGGTATACAAAGTTGCTTCGTCCCTGAATCATACCCTGATTTACCAACTTCTGGAACGGCTCTTCTTTTACACTTACGCCCAAATCGAACAGGAATTTGTTCCAGAAACGAGAATAAATCAAGTGGCCGGTAGCATGTTCTGTACCTCCTACGTAAAGGTCTACATTCTGCCAGTAATGGTCGGCTTTTTCAGAGACCAGTGCTTCTGTATTGTGAGGATCCATATAACGCAGATAATATGCGCTTGAACCAGCGAATCCAGGCATTGTATTCAGTTCCAGAGGGAATACATTTACGTGGTCAATCTTAGAGTTCTCTACCACTTCACCTTTGGTTACATCCCAAGCCCAGCGTGTAGCATGACCCAATGGAGGTTCACCGCTTTCAGTTGGCAAGAACTTGTCTACTTCCGGCAATTCCAGCGGCAATTTCTGCTCGTCTATCATGTAAGGCATACCATCCTTGTAATATACAGGGAACGGTTCTCCCCAATAGCGCTGACGAGAGAAAATAGCATCACGAAGACGGAAATTAACCTTTACACGTCCCAACTGATGTTCTTTTACATATTTCTTTGTAGCTGCAATTGCTTCCTTGATGGTCAGTCCGTTCAAATTCAGGTCGCAGTAAGGAGTAACTCCGGCTTTTGGAGAGTTGCATACGATACCTTCTTTGGCATCAAAACTTTCTTCGCTTACATCGCATCCTTCTACCAGCGGTACAATCGGGAGGTTGAAATGTTTGGCAAATGCATAGTCACGGCTATCGTGAGCAGGTACGGCCATGATGGCACCTGTACCGTATCCAGCCAATACATAGTCGCTGATCCATACCGGAACAGCATCGCCGGTAAACGGATTGATGGCATACGAACCACTGAATACACCGGTTACACGACGGTCTGAGATACGTTCACGTTCTGTACGTTTCTTTGTGCGGTCCAAATAAGCTTCCACTTCTGCCTTTTGAGCCTCTGTTGTCAGTTGAGGAACAAGTTCGCTTTCCGGAGCCAACACCATAAATGTAACACCAAACATTGTATCTGCACGAGTGGTGAAGATAGTAAACTCCAAATCGCTGTCTTTTACTTTGAAGCGTACTTCTGTACCTTCCGAACGTCCGATCCAGTTACGTTGAGTCTCTTTCAGAGAATCGGTCCAGTCTACAGTTTCCAGTCCGTCCAGCAAGCGTTGTGCATAAGCCGATACACGCAGACACCACTGGCGCATCTTCTTCTGCACCACTGGATGACCTCCACGTTCAGATACTCCGTCTATCACCTCATCGTTGGCCAATACAGTACCCAAAGCCGGACACCAGTTCACCATTGTCTCTCCCAGGTAGGCGATACGATAGTTCATCAGCACTTCCTGCTGTTCTTTTTCCGATTTGTTTTTCCATTCTTCAGCAGTAAAGTTCAGCTCTTCGCTGCAAGCAACATCCAAGCCTTCTGTACCTTTCTGTTCGAAATGTGCTACCAGCTTACTGATGGGCTCTGCCTTCTGGCAGGCATTGCAATAATAGCTGTTGAACATCTTCTGAAAGGCCCATTGTGTCCAATGATAATAACCCGGTTCGCAGGTACGTACTTCTCTGTCCCAGTCAAAGCTGAAACCTATTTTATCCAACTGCTGGCGATAGCGGTTAATGTTATTTACAGTGGTGATAGCAGGATGCTGACCTGTCTGGATTGCATATTGTTCTGCCGGTAATCCGTAGGCATCGTATCCCATCGGATTCAATACGTTAAAGCCTTGCAGTCTTTTGTAACGAGCATAAATATCGCTGGCAATGTAGCCCAGAGGATGACCTACGTGGAGTCCCGCTCCTGATGGATAAGGGAACATGTTCAATACGTAGAATTTCTTCTTTGATTCATCTTCCGACACTTGATAGGTCTTGTTTTCAACCCATTTCTGTTGCCATTTTTGCTCAATCTCTCTGAAATTATATTCCATAAGTGAAGAGTGTTTTTATGTTTGATTTTTATATAATTTTCTTTATAAAGCACAAAGATAGTAAGACTTCGGAAATAAATGGAAGTAAATCGAAATGAAAAGTTTATCTTTGTTTGTAAATCAAGTAAGAAATGAATTTTAAACTCGTTATGAAGCTGAAGAAAACGTATGTGATGGCCTGTCTGCTTGGCTGTCTGGTAGGAAATCTCTATGCGCAACGCACGGAAATGCTACTTGAAAAAGGGTGGAAGTTTACAAAAGGAGATGTATCGGGAGCAGAAGGTACAAGCTTCAATGATACACATTGGGAAAGCGTAGTTGTTCCACACGACTGGGCGATATACGGTCCTTTCGATCGTAATAACGATTTGCAGAATGTGGCGGTAACCCAAAACTTCGAGAAAGAAGCGTCAGTAAAGACCGGACGTACCGGAGGTTTGCCTTATGTGGGAGTGGGATGGTATCGTACCCGGTTTGATGTGGAACCCGGACGACAGACTATGCTGGTATTCGATGGAGCCATGAGTGAAGCCAAAGTATATGTCAACGGAAAAGAAGCCTGTTTTTGGCCTTTCGGTTATAACTCCTTCTACTGTGATGTGACTTCTTTCCTCAATCACGACGGAAAGCAGAACCTGCTTGCTGTGCGTTTGGAGAATAGACCTCAGTCTTCCCGATGGTATCCGGGAGCCGGGCTATACCGGAATGTACGGGTGGTGACTACCGGACAGATTCATGTGCCTGTATGGGGAACACAACTTACTACTCCTCATGTATCTGAGGATTATGCTTCGGTATGTCTGCGTACATCGGTTGAGAATGCCGGTCGTACGGAACTGACGGTGCAGACAGATATTATCTCTCCCGAAGGTAAGGTTGTTTCATCGAAGAAAAACAAAGGATACATCAATCACGGATTACCTTTTACACAAAATTTCATTGTAGAGCATCCGGCATTATGGTCACCGGAGTCTCCCTCTTTGTATCGGGCTGTATCAAAGATTTATTCGGGCGATACCTTGCTGGATACATATACTACTCGTTTTGGAATCCGTTCCATCGAGTACATTGCAGACAAAGGCTTCTTCCTGAATGGGAAACACCGTAAATTCCAGGGTGTATGCAATCATCACGATTTAGGTCCACTGGGGGCGGCAATCAATGTATCCGCCTTGCGTCATCAACTCAGAATGCTGAAGGATATGGGTTGCGACGCCATTCGTACCGCCCATAATATGCCTGCTCCCGAGCTGGTTTCACTGTGCGATGAAATGGGTTTTATGATGATGATTGAGCCATTTGATGAATGGGATATTGCAAAATGCGAAAACGGCTACCACCGTTTCTTCAATGAATGGGCAGAGCGTGATATGGTGAATATGTTGCATCAGTACCGTAATAATCCTTGTGTGGTGATGTGGAGTATTGGTAATGAGGTACCTACACAGTGGAGTGCAGAAGGATACAAGGTCGCAAAATTCCTGCAAGACATCTGTCACCGTGAAGACCCTACACGTCCGGTTACTTGCGGTATGGATCAAGTGGACAGTGTGCTCGACAATGGTTTTGCAGCTATGCTGGATATTCCAGGCTTTAACTATCGTGCCCATCGCTACGAAGAAGCCTATGAACGTTTGCCTCAGAATATCGTATTGGGGTCTGAAACTTCGTCTACCGTCAGTTCACGTGGAGTATATAAGTTCCCTGCAGAACGCAAGGCAGGAGCGATGTACGATGACCATCAGTCTTCTTCTTACGACTTGGAGTATTGCAGCTGGTCGAATATTCCGGATATTGATTTTGCCCTGGCAGAAGATTACGACTGGACAATCGGTCAGTTTGTGTGGACAGGCTTCGATTATTTGGGAGAACCCAGTCCGTATGATACCAATGCCTGGCCTAACCATAGCTCCATGTTCGGTATTATCGATTTAGCTTCTATTCCTAAAGACCGTTACTATCTGTACCGTAGTATCTGGAATAAAGACGAAGAAACCTTGCATATTCTCCCGCACTGGAACTGGGAGGGCTACGAAGGCAAGCCGATACCGGTATTTGTATATACGAATTATCCTTCGGCAGAACTGTTTGTCAACGGTAAAAGCTACGGACGCCAGACAAAGAACCGTCAGACTGTAGAAAACCGCTATCGTCTGATGTGGCACAACGTAACGTATGAGCCGGGAGAAGTGAAAGTGATTGCATACGATGCGGACGGAAAGGCTGTGGCAGAGAAGAACGTATATACAGCAGGAAAGCCTCATCATATTGAACTTCAGACCGATTATACCTCACTGAAAGCCGATGGTAAAGATTTGGCTTATGTCACTGTGCGAGTAGTTGACAAAGAAGGAAATCTTTGTCCTACAGACGGACGTCTTCTGAATTTCCGAGTAAAAGGAGCCGGTTCATACCGTGCATCAGCCAATGGAGATCCTACTTGCCTTGATTTGTTTCATTTGCCCCAGATGCATGCTTTTAATGGAATGCTTACCGTTATCGTACAAGCTGGTGAGACTGCCGGCAACTTGGAACTTCAAGTCTCGGCAAAAGGTTTGAAAACAGCCCGACTGGTCTTGCCGGTACAATAAAGCCGATACAACAACCAGATAAAAACAAGAAGCAGTGCAAGAGAATATCTACTCGTGCACTGCTTCTCTATTTTTAGCATGGATGTACTGAAAAACTTATTTGTTCAGCTTCCAGGTAAATCCGTCTTTAGTATCCTTCACTTCAAATCCTAATGCAGCCAGACTGTCGCGTATCTTGTCGCTGGTAGCCCAGTCTTTGTTTGCTTTCGCCTGCATACGCTGTTCCAGTAGCATATCTACCACCTTGCCGTATGCTTCTTCGCGTGCAGCGTTGTTTTCTGCTTCGGCTTTCAGTCCCAATATGTCGAATACGAACAAATGGAATACACTCTTCAGCTCTTCCAAATCTTCTGCGCTGATGGTTGCTTTCTTGTCGATAACAGTATTAATCATACGAGTCGCATCGAACAGGTGTGAAATTACAATCGGTGTATTCAAGTCATCGTTCATAGCCTCGTAGCACTTCTCACGTAAGCCCGCAGGAGTAATACCGGTTGTTGTCTTCGACGGAGTAATGCGTTCCAGGTTTTTCAATCCTTCCATCAGACGTTCCAAGCCTTTTTCTGCAGCCTGCAATGCTTCGTTGCTGAAGTCTACTGTACTGCGGTAGTGTGCCTGCAAGATGAAGAAGCGGATAGTCATGGCAGAATATGCCTGCGACAACAGCTTGTTGGAACCGGTAAAGAATTCATCCAGTGTGATGAAGTTGCCCAACGATTTACCCATCTTCTGTCCGTTGATGGTAATCATGTTGTTGTGCATCCAGTAGCGCACCATGTCATGTCCCTGTGAAGCCACACTTTGAGCAATTTCACATTCGTGGTGAGGGAACACCAAGTCCATACCTCCTCCGTGAATATCGAAGTTTTCTCCCAAATATTTGCGACCCATAGCGGTACATTCACAATGCCATCCCGGGAATCCGTTGCTCCAAGGCGAAGGCCAGCGCATGATGTGTTCAGGCTGTGCACATTTCCACAAGGCAAAGTCTGCCGGATTATGCTTTTCCTGCTGTCCGTCCAGTTCGCGGGTTGTGTTGATTACATCATCCAGGTTGCGTCCCGAAAGTTTGCCATAATGATGGTCTTTATTATACTTTGCTACATCGAAATACACAGAACCCTGACTTTCGTAAGCATATCCGTTTTTCAGAATCTGCTCTACCAGTTCAATCTGTTCGATGATATGTCCCGAAGCGTGCGGTTCGATGCTGGGCGGAAGCACGTTCAAAGCTTCCATCGCCTTATGATAACGGTTCAGGTAGAACTGTACCACTTCCATCGGTTCCAGCTGCTCCAGGCGTGCTTTCTTTGCAATCTTGTCTTCTCCTTCGTCGGCATCGTGTTCCAGATGGCCTACGTCGGTAATGTTACGTACATAGCGTACCTTATAACCCAAATGAGTGAGGTAACGGAATAAAATATCAAACGTGATAGCCGGACGGGCATGGCCCAGATGGGCATCACCGTATACTGTAGGACCGCAAACATACATGCCCACATGAGGAGCGTGCAACCTTTGCATCGTGTTTTTCATAGTATTAGATTTAAGGTTAACAAAGGTTGGAGTACAGCGGTACTCCTTTTTTTATGCCCATACCTCAAGTTATGAAAGAAAATAAGAAAGTTTTGTTGGGAATGAGCGGAGGAACAGACAGTTCCATGGCAGCTCTCTTGTTGCAGGAGGCCGGATACGAAGTAACTGGTGTCACTTTCCGTTTCTATGAGAAAGACGGTCAGACGGCTTATTTGGACGAAGCCCGAGAACTTTGTGAGCGTCTTGCTATTCCCCATTTGGTATACGATGCCCGTGAGGCCTTCCAACAGCATATTATCCGCTATTTTATTGATACTTACATGAAGGGACAGACACCTGTTCCCTGTACGCTTTGTAATAATTACCTGAAATGGCCGTTGTTGCAGCAGATAGCCGACGAACGCGGCATTTATCATCTGGCTACCGGCCATTATGTGCGCAAGGTACAGGCGGAAGGTTATTGGCACATCCGGTGTGGAGCAGATCCCGACAAAGACCAGTCATTCTTTTTGTGGGGATTGCCTCAAATCATTCTTGAACGGATGCTGCTGCCGATGGGCGAGCTGACCAAAGTGCGTGTCAGGGAACTGGCTGCCGAAAGAGGGTTTCAAAGAGTGGCGCACAAGCGGGATAGCTTTGGGGTTTGTTTCTGCCCGATGGATTATCGCAGTTTCCTGAAGGAACATCTCCCCGAAGGAAGCATTGTGCCCGGCAGTTTTTACGATGAAGAAGGACATTGTATCGGTAAGCACGAAGGCTATCCTTTCTATACGATAGGACAGCGTCGGGGACTGGGAATTTATCTGAATAAGGCTTTGTTTGTCAAACAGATTATTCCCGAAGAAAACAAAGTGATTATCAGCGATAATCTCCAGTCGCTGGAACAGAATGAGATGTATCTCCATCAGTCTTGTGTGATCAATCCCGAAGCTTTGCTGGGAAGAGACGATGTGGTGGTGAAAATACGATACCGTAAACAGGCCAACCGCTGTACAGTGACCCGTATCGGCGACGACCGTCTGCATGTATGCCTGCATGAACCTCTCGCGTCCATTGCTTCCGGACAGGCTGCCGTGTTCTACCGGGACGACAAGGTGCTGGGAGGAGGAATTGTGGAGTGAGCCAAGTGTGAATTGTCTTTTTGTCAGAAATGACAATATGATAATTTACCCCCTTAAAAACAGCCGTTTTTGTATGCGGTATCAGTTGTGCTGACTTTTTCCCGCAAATTTTCCCCTTTGTGAAATTGGAAAAGAAAGTATTATTCTTTATTTCTTGGCAGAGAGATATAAAAGAAGAGAAGGTGGCTTCTTTTTGTGTGTGTATTAAAGGAAATGTTGTCGGAAAGATATTCTTACGGCAAGTGATAGCATACGTAAGAAAAGCAAGTTGGGGTAGTTGAAGAGGCGTATGAAAGCCATCGGAGAGAGAAAATTTCACACTTTTATTACCATTTGCCTGCGCGATTATTCGCGTAAGCCTTCATTACAGGTCGCGTAAGGCTCCGATACTTGTAACAGAAGCTGCCGATACAAGTATCATCAGCCTCTGCTACAGGTCGGATATGATGTTGTAAAGCATGTATTTGCCTTATTTTAAAGGCTGTTTTCTCCTTTTTTCTTCTTCTGAGTGAAGATAAAGAAGAAAGTAGCGGTTAGCAGAAATCCTCAAATCTTCTCTAATTGTCAGAAAAATTGGTTTTTCTCTGACTTTTGGATTTTAGAAATTCTTCCACATTTCGAGTGCCTTATTTTCGGCTGCTTCCATGATTTCACGTTCGCCCGGACCTTTGTCGTTAATACCGCAAAGATGAAGAATACCGTGGATAATTACACGATACAACTCGGTGTTGTAGTCCGCTCCAAACTGTTCGGCATTGGTACGTACAGTATCCAGACTGATAAACAAATCCCCCGATATGCGCTTTCCTTCGCAATAGTCGAATGTAATGATATCTGTATAATAGTCGTGCTGCAGATACTGGCGGTTGACTTCCAGTATTTTTTCATCCGAGCAGAAGATGTAAGCAATATCTCCCGTTCTTTTCCCGTATGTTTCGGCTACAGCTTTAATCCATGCACTGGTTTCACGCTTGCGGATAGCAGGCATTTCAATGTCTTCGGTCTGATAAGTAATCATATATGTAAGTTTTTAATGAAAGAACAAATAACAGATAAAAATAGCAGAAATAATTCCGGCCAGATCGGCAAGTAATCCACAGGGAACAGCATGCCGCGTTTTAGTCACACCTACACTGCCGAAGTAAACTGCCAGAATATAGAATGTGGTATCGGTAGACCCCTGGAAGATGCACGACAGACGGCCTACAAACGAATCGGCTCCATACGTGTTCATCGCATCAATCATAAGTCCTCTGGCTCCGCTTCCGCTTAAAGGTTTCATCAGGGCGGTAGGCAGTGCACCGGTAAAGTCGCTGTCTATTCCACACAGGCTGATGAGGCTGGCTACTCCCTGTATCAGGAAGTCCATGCATCCCGAAGCACGGAATACTCCGATTGCTACCAGAATAGCGACCAGATAAGGAATGATACGTACAGCAGTGGTAAATCCTTCTTTGGCACCTTCTACAAATGCATCGTATACATTGATTTTCTTGCGCATTCCTGCTACGATGAATCCTATGATAATGACAAACAGAAAGACATTGGCTGTCGTAGTAGAATACACATCAATCTGCTGGCGCGACAAGGTACTGAAAAGGTAGATGATGCCTGCAATGAAAAGACTGGTTCCTCCCAAAAACAACAGAATTGTCCGGTTGAGTAAGTTGATACGCTGATACAGACTCACGGCAATGATTCCGGCCAGTGTAGAGAAGAAAGTAGCCAGCAGGATGGGAACAAATACATCGGTAGGCTGGGCAGCTCCCAATTGTGCCCGATATACCATGATACTGATAGGAATCAGGGTGAGTCCGGAGGTATTCAGTACCAGAAACATAATCATGGGATTGCTTGCTGTGTCTTTTTTGGGGTTCAGCTCTTGAAGTCCCTCCATGGCTTTCAGTCCCAAAGGAGTGGCTGCGTTGTCCAGTCCCAGCATATTGGCTGCCAGATTCATAAAGATACTTCCTGTTACCGGATGTCCTTTGGGAATATCGGGAAACAGTTTGCAGAACAATGGAGAAAGGAGACGTGAAAATACCCGGATGACTCCTCCCTGTTCGCCGATGCGCATGATACCCATCCAGAGAGAAAGTACACCGGTCAGTCCCAGTGAGATTTCGAATGCAGTTTTCGACGACTCGAACGTAGAGTTGATGATAGTGGGAAACACTTCCGTATTGCCGAAGAAAATCAGTTGGATGGCTGCCACCACAAAGGCAGCAATAAAAAAGGTAATCCAGATATAGTTTAATACCATTGTCTTTAGGTTTTTAAGTTTATGGTTCAGCAAGCAAACAGAATGATGCAACTGATACTTGCCCATGAATTATCCGGACAAAAATAGTGAAAGGCGAGCGCAGTACCAAGCCAAAAGCTCGCTTTTGAGCGAAAGTAATGCCGAGCCGCATCCTATTTTATGAAAAAATAGTGAAAGGCGAGCGCAGTACCAAGCCAAACGCTTGCTTTTGAGCAAAAGTAATGCCGAGCCGCATCCTATCTTATCAAAAAATGAGGTAACTTTCATCAGAATCAGTTATTTTTGTTTCCATGAAAAAGCATAAATACCTTTTTATCCGGCGAATACTTTTGATGCTCCTCTTATTGGGCGTAATCGTTTTCCGTTTCATACCTGCTGCAGGCGAGTGGTATGCCCGTTGCATTTACCCTTCGGTTTCGTTGGTCTTATCGTGGATTACCTCGTGGATACCCTTTTCGTTAGACGAGTGGCTGGTAGTTTGGGCTGCTGTACTTTTGGTTGCATATCCGTTTTGGGCACGGAGGCATGGCAGGAAGTGGCGTTCGCTTTTGCTTGTTGAGGGAGAAATGGTGCTGTGGATTTATGTCTGGTTTTATTGGGGATGGGGAAATAACTATTTCCGTGACGGATTTTATCAGCGTGCAGAAGTTGCTCCCCGTGCTTATCACGAAGCAGAGTTCAAACAGTTTTTGCGTGAGTATACAGATAGCTTGAATGCTTCTTACTGTACTGAAACAGAAGAGGAGAGAGAAGACCTTCACCGGCATATCAAGCAATTGTATCGTACTGTGCCGTCCCGTTTCGGTCTGGCAGTTCCTTACGATTTTCAGCATCCTAAATATACTTACTTCAATATCCTGTATTCCAAAGTCGGTGTGTTGGGCTATATGGGGCCGTTCTTTGCCGAGTCGCATGTCAACCGCGAACTGCTCCCCGTGCAATATCCTTTCACTTATGCACATGAGTTGTCGCACCTGCTGGGTATCAGCAGTGAAGCAGAAGCCAATTATTGGGCTTATCAGATTTGTACCCGCTCTCACCGCTCCTTTGTACGCTATAGCGGCTATTTCGGAATCCTTCCGTATGTAATTTTTAATGCACGTATGTTACTTGGCGAGTCCGATTATCAGGCTTGGATAAACACGCTCCGTCCGGAGGTTATTGCCCAATTGAAAGCAGAACGGGCCTATTGGGATGAACGCTACAGTCAAATGTTGGGCAAGATACAGTCTGCTGTCTACGAATTCTATCTGAAAGGAAACCGCATATCAGACGGACAGAAAAACTATGCAGAAGTGGTAGGAATGTTGCTTGCTTTGCCGGCAATTAGATAGAAAACTTGTATAAGACTTCTGTTTTTATTACGGTCGGTGGAATTGTATAACCGTTACAGATGTAATACAAAGGCAATAGATTTTTTGGGGAGTCTCTTTTATCTTCTCAGATAAATATTATTTATCTTTAAAAAATCGGTAAATGGAAACAATATGAAATCAAAGTATTTTTGTGTAATTGGGATAATTGGCTCTATCTTGTTTTCATGTAAGCAAGGTGAGTCTGTTTCTCGTGTTCTATTAGATGAAATTTCTTTTTCAGAAAAAGAACGGGTGATAAATTGTGCCGGAAACCAGTTTTCTTTTGATTTATTTCGACAACTGTCTTCTTTGGATAGTGCAGAAAATATGTTTGTTTCTCCTTTTAGTGTATCTTGTGCTTTAGGAATGGTAAATTATGGAGCATCAGGTGTTACGCACCAGGAAATAATGGAGGTGATGCAAATACCTGATTCTGTAGCTTTAGTTTTGAATGCTTATCACCAGAAATTAATAGATGGTCTCCCTCGTCTTGATTCTTCTGTTACGGTGAAAATAGCAAATTCGATGTGGTTTAATAAAGAAGTACCGGTAAAAAAGCAGTTTATACAAAAGAATGCAATGTCGTATAAGGCTGTTTCTCATAATCTTGATTTTTCCAAATTAGAATCTGTTGATAAAATAAACGAATGGGTTAGTCGGCAAACAGAAGGCTGCATACGGAAATTTATGTCCAATCTTAGTTCTGACGAACTGCTGGTTTTGGTGAACTGTCTTTATTTCAAAGGAAAATGGAAGTTCCCTTTTGAAAAAAGTGAAACTCGTAAGGAGGTATTTTTTTGTGCAGATAAAACACAAGAGAGTGTGGAAATGATGCATCAGACAGCCTCTTTTTCATACCGTAAGAATGATTATTTCGAGATGGCTACCTTTCCTTATGGGAACAGTTCGTATGCAATGACTATTTTGTTACCTGACGTGAATAAATCTTGGAAAGAATGTATGGATGTACTGGATGGAAAAAGTTGGGAAACATGGATGACAGACTCTGTAGAAGAAGTATTGCTAGATGTAAAACTTCCCAAGTTGGTCTTGAAAAATAAATACCAGATGAATCGTGTTTTATCGGCAATGGGAATGTCCAATGCATTTACGGTACATGCCGATTTCACGAATCTGACAGATAGAAAACCTATGTGTATTGGAAAAGTTGAACATGCATCTTTTCTTGAGTTGAATGAACAGGAAACAAAGGCTGCTGCTGTAACAGGGATGACAGTTGTATTCGAATCTGAAATGATCCCTATTGAACCTGTAATTCCTTTTTATGCCAATCGTCCTTTTTTGCTCATTATTCATGAAATGGGTAATCATACAATATTATTTATTGGGAAAGTGTTTTGTCCCAATAAATAAATTACATTTGCAGGAGGAACACTATGCACTGTTGAATTTAGATAAATGATTTAAAAACAATGATACTCAATATTCTTCTTTTGATAGGCGGACTTGCCTTGATTCTTTTGGGAGCAAATGGGCTGACAGATGGAGCAGCCTCAGTAGCCAAACGCTTTCATATATCCGATCTGGTCATCGGACTTACCATTGTAGCTTTCGGAACTTCGGCTCCGGAACTGGTTATCAGTGTACTTTCGTCTATACAGGGAAGTGCGGAGATGGCTATTGGTAATGTAGTGGGAAGCAATATCTTCAATGTACTGATGATTATTGGCTGTACAGCCATGGTTCTTCCGATACAGGTAGGAAAAGGTACGATGAGCAAGGAGATACCATTGGTTATCCTTTCGGCACTGATGTTTGCTTGCTTTGCCAATGATGTATGGCTGGACGGGGGTGAGAAGAATGTCATCAGCCGTATCGACGGATTGGTGCTGCTGGGCTTTTTCCTGATATTCATGCGCTACACGTTTGCCATTGCCCGCAATGGAGAAGGACAGGAGGAAGAGCAGAAAGTCAAGGAATTGCCCGTCTGGAAATCTGTTCTGTATATTGTGGGAGGTTTGGCCGGACTGATATTCGGTGGACAATGGTTTGTAGATGGAGCCAGTGGGGTAGCCCGTGCCTTGGGCGTAAGCGAATCTGTGATTGGCTTGACACTGGTAGCGGGAGGAACTTCCTTGCCCGAACTGGCCACTTCTGTAACAGCAGCCTTGAAAAAGAATCCGGGTATTGCCATCGGTAATGTAATAGGCAGCAATCTGTTCAACCTATTCTTTGTTTTGGGAATCAGTGCAAGCATCTCTCCACTTCCGATGGGAAACATCAACAATGTAGACATTGCCGTACTGGTAGCTTCTTCTGTACTCTTCTGGCTGGTAGGTTGGTTCTTTAAAAAGCGGACCATTACCCGTATTGAGGGAGCCTTGCTGGTGATTTGCTATGTGGTCTATACGGCTTGGCTTATTATGCAGCAATAGGCTTTAATCGGTCCATCGCAAGCCTATTATCAGGCGGTTAGGTACGAAAATGAAAGAATTAAAATTATTCTTCGGATAAAAAATATTATCTTTACCGCTTGAAATTTCAAGCATAATGAACAGATGGCCATTCTAATTAAAAAAGTAAGTAATAAAAAAGACCTTAAGCGTTTTATTCGTTTCAACTACGAACTCTATAAAAACAATCCTTATTCAGTTCCCGACCTGTACGATGACATGGTAGGTACATTCAGTACAGAAAAGAATGCTGCATTTGAGTTTTGCGAAGCAGATTATTTCCTGGCTTACAAAGATGATAAGCTGGTAGGTCGTGTGGCTGCCATTATTAACCGTCGTGCGAATGAGACATGGAACAAGAAGGAAGTCCGCTTTGGATGGATTGATTTTGTGGATGATCCGGAAGTGTCGAAAGCGTTGCTTGATACTGTAGAAGCATGGGGAAAAGAACGCGGAATGGAGGCTATTGTAGGACCGTTGGGCTTTACCGATCTTGATGCAGAAGGTATGTTGGTAGAAGGATTTGACCAGCTGAGTACGATGTCGACCATTTACAATTATCCTTATTATTCCCAGCATATGGAACGTCTGGGCTTTGAGAAAGAAGCCGATTGGGTAGAATATAAACTGACTGTACCCGATAAACTGCCTGAAAAGTTTGTCCGTATTTCGGAAATTATCCTTCAGAAATATAATTTGAAAATCAAGAAACTGAAACGTAGCGAAATCAAAGAGAAGAACTACGGTCAGAAGATTTTCGATTTGATAAATGAGGCTTATGCTCCTTTGTATGGCTATTCCAAGATGACACAGGGGCAGATAAACCAATACATCAAGACTTATCTTCCTCTTATCGACCTTCGTATGGTTTCACTGGTAGAAGACGAAGCCGGAGAATTGGTTGCAGTGGGTATTTCGATGCCTTCTCTTTCCAAAGCTTTGCAGAAAGCCAAGGGAAAGATGCTTCCTTTCGGATGGTTTCATCTGTTGAAAGCCTTGTTTGTAAAGAAACCCGATGTGCTCGATTTGCTGTTGGTAGGAGTGAAGCCGGAGTATCAGAGCAAGGGAGTAAACGCATTGCTTTTCTATGATTTGGTTCCTACTTATCAGAAAATGGGCTTTAAATATGGAGAAAGTAATCCTGAACTTGAACTGAATAAAAAAGTGCAGGCACAATGGAGTGCGTTCGAATCTGTACAGCATAAGCGCCGTCGTGCTTTCCGTAAGAGTATTGACCGTTAAGAATTGACAATTGATAATGGACAATTGGCAAGAGAGGTCCTTTCGTCAACTTAAAAGAAATCGTATGGAAGAATTGAACGAACAACAAAATAGCTCTGTTTCCTATACCGAGGAGAACATCCGTCACCTGAGCGATATGGAACATGTACGTACCCGTCCGGGTATGTATATTGGCCGTCTGGGAGACGGTTCACAAGCCGAAGACGGTATTTATGTGTTGCTCAAGGAAGTACTTGACAACAGTATTGACGAGTTCAAGATGGGAGCAGGAAAGCGGATTGATATCCAGATGGAGGACAATCTGCGTGTATCGGTGCGCGACTACGGTCGAGGTATTCCTTTGGGAAGTCTTGTCGATGCGGTGTCGATGCTGAATACCGGAGGAAAATATGATACAAAGGCATTCAAGAAGAGTGTCGGTCTGAATGGAGTGGGTGCCAAGGCTGTCAATGCGCTGAGTGCCCGCTTTGTGGCACGCAGTGTGCGCGACGGACAGATGCGTGAAGCGATATTCGAAAAAGGTAACTTGGTGAGCGATGTAACCGGTCCTACCGACGAAGAGCACGGTACCTATATCTTTTTCGAACCCGACAATACGCTGTTTCTGAATTACCATTTCCGTCCGGAATTCATCGAAACCATGTTGCGTAATTATACGTATCTGAATACCGGTTTGTCCATTTATTATAACCATCATCGTATTGTCAGCCGTAACGGGTTGGAAGACTTGCTGAACGATAATATGACAGCGCAGGGATTGTATCCTATTATTCATCTGAAGGATGAGGATATTGAGATAGCCTTTACTCATAGCCCGCAATATGGTGAGGAATATTACTCGTTTGTAAACGGACAGCATACTACGCAGGGTGGTACACATCAGAGTGCGTTCAAGGAACATATAGCACGTACCATCAAAGAGTTTTACGGAAAGAACCTGGAGTTTCAGGATATTCGTAACGGGCTGGTGGGAGCCATTGCCATTAATGTGATTGAGCCTACATTCGAAAGTCAGACCAAGATTAAGTTAGGCTCGCTGACTATGGCACCGGAGAAAGACTCCGATGGAAATCCGTATCCGCTTTCCGGTATCAGTGTCAATAAGTTCATTGGCGATTTTATCAAGGAAAAGGTAGACAACTATCTGCATCAGCATACCGATGTGGCAGAAATCCTGCTACAAAAGATTCAGGAGTCGGAAAAAGAGCGTAAAGCCATTGCCGGTGTGACCAAAATAGCTCGCGAGCGTGCCAAAAAGGCCAATTTGCACAACCGTAAATTGCGTGATTGCCGTATTCATCTGAACGATATAAAAGGAGCCAAGAAAGACGAGGATGACGACCCGCGTCTGGAAAGTTCTATCTTTATTACCGAGGGAGATTCTGCAAGTGGTTCTATTACCAAGAGCCGCGATGTCAATACGCAGGCAGTATTCAGTTTGCGTGGTAAACCGCTCAACTCTTACGGACTGACCAAGAAGGTGGTGTACGAGAACGAAGAATTCAACCTTTTGCAGGCTGCTCTGAATATTGAAGACGGACTGGATGGTTTGCGTTATAATAAAGTAATTGTAGCAACCGATGCCGATGTCGACGGTATGCATATTCGTCTGCTGATGATTACTTTCTTCCTTCAGTTCTTCCCCGATTTGATTAAGAAAGGGCATGTATACATTCTGCAGACCCCTTTGTTCCGTGTGCGCAACCGTAAAAAAGGAGTATACGAAACGATTTACTGCTATTCGGAAGACGAACGTCTGGCGGCCATCGAGAAACTGGGACCTAATCCGGAAATCACCCGATTCAAAGGTTTGGGAGAGATTTCGCCGGATGAATTCCGTAACTTCATTGGCAAAGATATGCGTCTGGAACAGGTTACCTTGCGCAAAACCGATGCCGTGAAAGAGTTGTTGGCTTTCTATATGGGTAAGAATACTATGGAACGTCAGAATTTTATTATTGATAACCTGGTAGTAGAAGAAGATATTGTTTGAAAATGAAAAGAGCCATATTTCCCGGTACATTCGATCCGTTTACTATCGGGCATTATTCTGTGGTGCAGCGTGCACTGACCTTTATGGATGAGGTAATTATCAGTATTGGTATCAATGAAAGCAAACGGACCTGTTTTCCTACGGAAAAGAGAGTAGAGATGATTCGGAAACTTTACGCAGATGAGCCTCGTGTAAAGGTAGAAGCTTACGATGGACTGACCGTCGACTTTGCTTTGCAACATGAAGCACAGGTCATTATTCGCGGTATCCGTACCGTACGCGATTTTGAGTACGAAGAAACCATTGCCGATATCAACCGTAAGCTTTCGGGCATTGAAACCATTCTGCTTTTTACAGAACCGGAACTTACTTCAGTAAGCTCCACTATCGTTCGCGAGCTTCTCCAGTTCGGAAAAGATGTAACTCCTTTCTTGCCGGAGGGCATGGATATTAATTTGTAGTAGATAAAATAATCTTGTGAGGTAATATTCCTCAAGAAATGTAAAATGACTTTTTATGTATCATTACATTTCTTGAGGAATTTTTTTGTGTCTTTATATTATTTTATTTAAATTGGCGGCTCTTTTGAAATAGAAAGTAATATTAATGTTGGCTTGTGCTATTTAATTATTAATTAATATCAGCTATTTATTTGCTATTCGTTGTTTTGTGGCATGTAATATTAATTATCTGTTATGTGCAATAGATGTAAACTTTTTTAGATAAATTAAATTAAGGAGGAAGTGGATTTATGAAGAAGAAACACATTGGTGCCGACAAGCATCGTAGATTGCTGTTTGGGGGGATGGCTGTACTCACGTTTATGACTTGTACGAATATGCCTTTAGAAGTACAAGCAAGTGATTTTAACTCTGCAAATAGTATATCAATAGATAAAACATTAACTGTAAAAGGTTGTGTTACTGATGAGAATGGAGAACCCATTATAGGTGCCAACGTAATTGTGAAAGGAACAGGACGTGGTACGATAACAGATATTGATGGAAAGTATGTATTGAAAGTAGCTCCAGGTGAAACATTGGTTTTTTCTTTTGTTGGAATGGAGAACAAGGAGATAAAAGTAAAATCTTCTCAAACAGTCATCAATGTAGAAATGAACTCCAATACTACCATGTTGGAAGATGTGGTAGTAACTGGTTACCAGACTCTGTCGAAAGAGCGTGCAACAGGTGCTTATTCTGTATTAACAGAAAAAAGTACAAAGGGAAAGTTGGAGACTAATATCATGTCTCGTATTGAAGGAATGGTGGCTGGTATCAATCGTACTGCAAACAGCGATGAATCCATAGTCATTCGTGGTATTACCACTATTAATGAAAAAACAACTCCTCTTTATGTGGTAGATGGTATGCCTTTTGAAGGTGATTTGTCTTCTATAAACCCTTCCGACGTACAAAATATAACAGTATTGAAGGATGCTGCAGCAAGTTCTATTTATGGTGCGAGAGCAGCAAATGGAGTTATTGTAATTACTACCAAACGTGGTCAGCAGGGTAAAACCCGTGTAACTTATGATGGAAGTGTAAAGTTTACTCCCAAACCCGATTTGGACTATTTGAATTTAATGAGTAGCTCTGAATTGGTGGATATGCAGATAGAGGGATTCAATTATTATCATACAGATTATGAAAACCTTAATAAGCGAAGTTCTTTAAATCCTGTAGTTTCTTTGCTCTATCAACATGAACAAGGGCAATTGTCCGATCAGCAACTTGCAGATGCATTGGTGCCTTATCGTACAATGGATAACCGGAAACAGATAGAAGATGAATTTGCCCGGGTAGGTATTGTACACCAGCATAATGTGTCAATTTCAGGAGGAACTGAAAAGAACCGCTATATAGCATCTGTCAATTATACCGGTGATTACGGTAATCAAAGATATCAAAGTTCCAGCCGCTTGGGTTTCAATGTAAAGGATGATATGCAGTTCTTTAATTGGCTGTCGGCATATGTGGGTGTTTCCGGTAGTTTTACAAAAAGCAAGGGAGATACAGGAGCAGAAAGCAGCTATGTGTCTTTGATGCAAAGCTATCCCAGTTACTATATGCTAAGAGATGAGGCTGGAAATGCTTTGAACTGGCAGACAGGAAAATCTGATTATGAATTGGATCGTTTGCTCTCCATTGGATTGATGGATGAACACTATAATCCGATTAATAACCGTTCGTTGGAAAGCTATGAAAACAACAGCAACTACTACCGTATCTTTGCTGGTTTGAACTTTAAGTTGATGGAAGGTCTTACATTTGATCTGAAATATCAGACAGAAAGTACCTTTAGTAAGAATCGTACATTGTACAGTGGCGAATCTTATCAAGTCAGAAGTATGGTAAATAATGCTGCTCAGTACGATGCTGCAAGCCAGACGCTTACTTTGAATATACCTAAAGGCGGGCAGTTGTCGGAAAACAGAGGAGATATTTATGCTTATACGTTGCGCGGGCAGTTGAACTTCAATCGCACCTTTAAAGAAAAACACAGCGTAACAGCCTTGGCGGGTGCAGAACGCAGATTAGTTCGTTCGTCTTCTACCAATGGTTATTATGTAGGTTATGATGATAATAGTCTGGCATTTACTCCTATCAATCCATTGATATTCGAACCTTTGAACGGAACAGAATCTTTAAACGGCTTTTTTAATTGGAGTTATACCGACTATAATTATTTGCAATACGATGAAGACCGTTATGTATCATTTTATTTAAATGGTTCTTATACATACGACGAACGCTATTCTTTGACAGCAAGTATGCGTATAGACCAGTCTAACTTATTTGGTACTGATCCTAAGTATCAGTATCGTCCTTTATGGTCTGTCGGAGGAAGCTGGCAGTTAGGTAACGAAGAATTCATGAAAGACCAGGAATGGATCGACCGTTTGAATGTACGTCTTACATACGGTATTGGTGGTAATGTTCCCAAGAGTGCAGGTCCTTATTTGAGTATTGAAAATACAGGTTACAATAGTTGGGTAAACGGTATCGGTTCTACTATTTCCAATCCACCCAATGATCAGTTGCGTTGGGAGAAAACTTCTTCTACCAATGTGGGTGTTGACTTTTCAATTTTCCGTTCCCGTTTAAGTGGTAGCATTGATTTCTATCATAAATATACCACAGACTTGTTGGGAACACGTAATGCAGACCCTACATTGGGCTGGGCTACTTTGTTGCAGAACTATGGTACGATGTACAATCGTGGTGTAGAAATTTCTTTGCAAAGTATTAATCTGGAAACTAAAGACTTTACTTGGGGTACTAATTTTACGTTTAGCTATAACAAGAACAAATTGCTTAATCTGGAAGGAACAAAGGAAAGTGTATTCAATTACTCTGCTTACAATGTAGCTGCAGTAGGTTATCCTTTGAACAGCTTGTTCAGTTACCGTTATGCAGGATTAAGTCCGGAAGACGGAAGTGTACTGGTATACGACAAGGCTGGAAACAAAGTTTCTCAGGTAAGTTCTGTAGAAGATTTGGTTTATTCCGGTACACGTACTCCAAAATATTCGGCATCGTTGAAGAACTTCTTCCGTTATAAAGACTTTGATTTGTCTTTCATGTTCGTGTACTATGGAGGTCATGTAATGCGTGACATCACTTCTTCTTATCTGTCTGGTGCTCCTAGTGCCAATTTGAATCGTGTAAACTTGAATCACTGGAGAAAGCCGGGAGATGAAAATATTCCGGGAGTTGGACCGGCATTCAATCGTAATATGTATTATACCAATGCTCAGGCATGGTATTCTGCCGATGTACACGTCAAACGTGCCGATTATATTAAACTTCGTGACATTTCTCTCAGCTATAATTTGCCTAAGAAATGGTTACGTAAATATGCAATAGAGTCTGCTTCTGTGATTTGTCAGATAAGCGATGCATGGTGGTGGGCTGCCAACGGTGATATTGATCCGGAAGCTTATTCGGCTACAGGTGGTTATGGTAGAGGTGAATTGACATTGCCTAACCCTACTACTTATACATTAGGTTTATCTGTTAATTTTTAATTGAATACTCTTATGAATAAAAAAATATTGTTTTTAGGGGCTGCTTTATGTTTCTCCCTTACAGCTTGTAATGATTTCTTGGATATTAAACCCAAAGGAATTGTCATTCCTGAAACATGTGATGACTATGAAGCATTGCTCAATGATGCTCAATTGATGAAAGCTTCAGAATCTTATCCTATTTATATGACCGATGACATTCTTCTTTTCGAAGATGATGATATGACAGGAGGATTCAACGGTATGGAGCTTCCTCAGCAGCGCTTGTATACCTTCGACTCCAAGGTATTTGGAGATGGAGAAGATGATGGTTTGTGGACTTATTCTTATCAGCGCATTTATACCTATAATGTAATTATCTCGGATATAATGCAGTCTACCGGTTCTACGGAGAAACATAAAAAGGAAGTGTTGGCTGAAGCGTTGGTTGGACGTGCTTTTGAATATCTGACACTGGTCAATGCCTATGCAAAACATTATGATCCCCAAACAGCTTCTACAGATTTGGGAGTACCTCTGAGATTGGATAAAGACATTAATAAAACCAATTTGACTCGTGCTACCGTTCAGGAGGTGTACGACCAGATAAAAAGCGATTTGGATCAGGCTGCCCCTAATTTGCCCGATCGTCCATTACTCAATGCCTATCGTGCTTCCAAACCTGTAGGTTATGGTATGCTTGCCCGTATGTATCTGTATATGGGCGATTATCAGAAAGCATTGGACAATGCCCGTCTTTCGTTAGAGAACAACTCTTCGTTATTGGATTTACGTCAGTATAATGTCGTTAATCCGGAACAATACTTCGGCCGTACCGATTTGCCTCAGGAATTGGCAGACAGCCCGGAAAACATCTATATTCGTAAGATGCCTTATGTATATGGTGTCAACGCTTCCGTATATGGTTCCGAGGATTTATTGTCTCTCTACGACCAGGAGAGCGACAAGCGTTTCTTGCTCTATTTTACAAGAAGACTGGGCGATGTAACCTGTGAAGCAGATCTATATGCCCCCTATGTAAGTTTCAATGTAGCGATGGGTACTCCCGAAATCTATCTGATTGCAGCAGAGTGTGAGGCTCGTATCGGATCGAAAGACCAGGCAATGAACTATATCAATACCTTGCGCGACAACCGTATTCTGAACAATAAAGCATTAAGTGCAAAAAACAATGCCGAAGCATTGCGTATTGTGTTGGAAGAAAGAAGACGAGAGTTGACAATGGTAGGATGTACACGTCTGATTGACTTGAAACGCTTGAACCGCGAGCCGGAATTTGCAAAAACAATCACTCATACAATCAATGGAACAGCATACAAACTTGAGCCTAATTCACCCAAGTATGTATTACCTATACCGCCTACCGTATTGCGTTACAATCCGAATATGCCGGATAATCCTAGAGACTGACATAAAAATAAGATTTTGATATGAAAATAAAATATTGGAGTATGGGAGTTGTATCAGCATTGCTGATCAGTGGATGCCAGATGCAATCTCCTGTACTGGAGGGAACATTAGATGCCATACAGGCTGATTCGTTATACCTTTATCAGGTTACAAACGATTGGTATGGAACATTGGAAAAAGAAGCTGCCATACCGGTAAAAGACGGAACCTTTACATATTCTCTGGACAGTTTGAAGTCTGGTTTGTATGCACTGGCTTTAGAGAATCAGGAAATGTCCCGGGTCACTCATTTTGCAAAGTTCTTTATTGAACCTGTACCCATGAAGGTTACCGTACGTCAAGGCGATTACGAGGAACTGGATTTACAGGTCGAAGGTTCTTCTTTGAACGAACGGTATACATCTTTTGTACACGGATTGAACGTTGCAGGCAATAAGGTAATGCTGGATTCGTTAGACCGTGCTTTCTATGCTGCACGCGATAAAGGTGATACAGCACTGATGGCAAAGATTAAAACAGAGTCTATGCCTTATTACGACAAGAGCAGAGAACAGTCCCGCTTGTTTATTGACCAGGCTATATTAAAGGAACAGCATACAGCCTTTGGACTTTATCTGTATTATACTTACCGTTTTCAGAATCAAACATTCAATACGGTAGGAGCAATCGATACAGTATTTCAGCATTTGCAGGAATATCCGGATGAGGCCCGTCAGATGGTGTTCTATTCTCGTATTACCGATACTTTGGAACGCTTCAGAAAGTGCGCCATAGGAAGCAAAGCCCCCTTTATTGAAGGAGTCGATGCCAATGGCAAGCAAGTTTCTTTAGATAACTTCAAAGGCCGTTATGTATTGGTCGATTTCTGGAGTTCCGGATGTCATTGGTGCCGCCTGGAAACCCCTCATCTTCAGAAAGTCTACGATGCCTTTAAAGATAAGAACTTTACCATACTGGGAGTTTCTTCCGATTACAGTAAAGAAGACTGGTTAAGGGCTATAGACGAAGATAAAAGTTTCTGGAATCAGATTATTGTACCGAGAAAAGAAATCCGTCCTTTGATGGATCGTTATTGCATTGTAGGAATCCCTCATATCATATTGGTAGATCCCTCCGGAATAATTATTGCAAAAGATTTGCGTGGCGAAGATATATATCAAACAGTAGAATCATACATTCAAAATAATTGATAAGATGAAAAAGATAGCTTATTTTCTAGCTATGGGAACCATAGCCTTTGCAGCCTGTACAGAGCAGGCAAAAGAACAGCCCACTACAGTCCATTTAAAAGGTCAGCTCATTGATATGGGCAGTACAGAAGTAACCATGAAATACGATGGTGCTGCAAGTATGTTGGGCGACAGTCGAGATATACATTTGATAACCGATGCAGAAGGCCGTTTCGATACAATTGTTACCATTACCGAACCTACTTACTATTCCATCAGCCGCAATACATTATATCTCACCCCAGGCGATGATATGACTGTAAAAATTACTCCTAACAATAAAGAAGCAGAATTTCAGGGAAAAGGAGCAATAGCCAATAATTATATGAAGTATCGTCTGTTCCCTAAAGGAGGCTCCTTTTTGGAGGCAGGAGAAAATCTGAGAAAAGACTTTGCTTCCACCAAAGCATTGGTAGACAGTCTGGCTCAGGTACGTCAGCAGCAGTTGGATGCACTCGACAGCGTTTCTTCCGAGTTCAAGGAACTGGAAACAATGCGTATCAAAGCCGATGTATTAAATAGCTATATCAGTTATGCCGGTTATTCGGGTATGATGTATAAAGCCAAGACAAAAGAGGAAGCCAAGGCTATGTATGATGAATTTAGAAGCCAGCTTACCCCTTATGTGCAACCCATCTTTTCACAATTGAATCAAGACAAATATCTTGATGTAGCAGTAGTACGCAATGTGTTGGGATATATAGCAGAAGACTCCGGTACAGAGTGGGGAAAAGGTATAACATTGTCTGCCAAGACCAAAGAACTCTACGATGCAGAGAAATATGTTGATATATTAAGAAAAGAAATCAATACACAGATAGCAGACAGTGTCCGTCAATACATTGCTACAATGAAGCATGCAGAATTTGCTACAGAAGTAGAAGCGAAGCTGAAACAGGCTTCCCGATTACTTCCCGGACAGCCAGCCTTCGATATCGAGATGAAAGATGTAAACGGTAAGGTATGCCATTTAAGCGACTTGAAAGGAAAGGTTTTATATGTAGATTTATGGGCAACATGGTGCGGTCCGTGTTGTGCCGAATCTCCTCATTTCGAGTCACTGAGTAAAGAATACCAGGGAAAAGACATCGTTTTTGTACCGATTTCTACCGATACAAATAAAAAAGCCTGGTTAGATTATATCAAGATGCACAAGAAAGAGCTGACACAGTATAACACAGTCGATCCCAACATCCGCAGTCAGTGGGGTGTACTCTATATACCCCGTTTTCTGGTCATCGGCAAAGACTTCAAGATTATCAATGCTTATGCACCGGTACCTTCCGATAAAGCCAATATCAAGGCACTGCTGGATGCTGCTCTTGCCCAGAATTAATCCTTGAAATTATACACAGTCAAAAATGCCATTCCAGACAAGGTATCTTCCTTTGTCTGGAATGGCATTTTTATTTTATTCTCTGTAATATACGCTGCTATTTTGAATTTATTGTACCTTTACGCTCTCACTTCAAGATATAAAAGTATGAAAGCAAGTAAATACCTCTGTTTTTTTCTCTTTTGTTTGTTCAGCCAGATTCTTCTGGCCCAGAATAAACTTCTCGATTCCCCTTCCCGCAAGCTCCAGTTGGCAGAGTTTGCCATAGCCAATTTGTACGTCGATAAGGTAGACGAAGACAAGATGGTGGAAACAGCCATTGTCAGTATGCTGGAACAACTCGATCCACACTCCACTTACTCCAATCCCGAGGAAGTGCGTAAGCTGAACGAACCGTTGCAAGGCAATTTCGACGGCATCGGTATCCAGTTTAATATGGCTACCGATACCCTGTTCGTCATTCAGCCGGTATCCGGAGGTCCATCCGAGAAAGCAGGTATTCTGGCAGGCGACCGTATCATTCAGGTAAACGATACCCTGATAGCAGGTGTCAAGATGAGTACCGAAGAAGTGATGCGCCGCTTGCGTGGAAAGAAAGGAACAGAAGTCAATCTGAAAATTATGCGTAGGGGAGTAGACGAACTGCTTTCGTTTACCGTCAAGCGCGACAAGATACCTGTATACAGTCTGGATGCCTCGTACATGGTTACCGATAAAACAGGTTACATCCGTATCAACCGCTTTGCAGCTACTACGGGAAAAGAATTCTCCGATGCCCTTTCTTCTTTGCAAAAACAGGGAATGAAAGATCTGATTCTCGATTTGCAAGGCAATGGAGGCGGTTATCTCAATGCTGCTATCGACCTTGCCAACCAGTTTTTGGACAAGAAAGAGCTGATAGTTTACACCGAAGGACGGAGAAACCCCCGTTCCGAGTTCCGTGCCGAAGGAAACGGACGCTTCCGCAAAGGCCGTCTCATTGTATTGGTTGATGAGTTTTCGGCTTCTGCCAGCGAGATTGTGTCGGGTGCGGTGCAAGACTGGGACCGTGGAATGATTGTAGGCCGTCGTACCTTTGGAAAGGGACTGGTGCAACGTCCGGTCGATTTGCCAGACGGCTCTATGATACGCCTTACAGTAGCCCGTTATTACACACCTTCGGGACGCTGCATACAGAAACCCTACGAAAGCATCGAACAATACAACCGCGACTTGATAGACCGTTACAATCGCGGAGAAATGTTGAGTGCAGACAGCATTCATTTTCCCGACTCGCTCAAATATACCACTCATAAGTTGGGACGGACTGTATATGGGGGAGGTGGTATTATGCCCGACTATTTTGTTCCGATAGATACCACGATGTATACCGATTATTATCTGGCTTTGCGCGATAAGGGAGCCATCATGCAACTTAATCTGAAACTGATGGACCGTCATCGTACCGAATGGCTGAAACAGTATAAAACCTTTAAACGCTTTAACAAGGAGTTTCAGATAACTCCTGCCATGCTGGAAGAACTGAAGGAAATAGGTAAGTCTGTGGGAGCCGTTTATAAGGAAGAAGAGTATCAAACCGCTCTTCCTCTTCTCAAAACACAGATGAAGGCATTGATAGCCCGCGATCTTTGGAATATGAGTGAGTACTTCCAGGTGATTAATACACAGAACAGCAGCATGCAAAAAGCCTTGGAATTGCTCCAGAATCCGGGAATGGATTTCCCTGTACGTCAATAGATGTTTGGGGTTGAAGAGCATCAAGTGCGCTGGACGTACCTCCCGGTAATTTAAAATGCTACTCCCTTCGTACAGAATACGAAGGGAGTAGCATTTGTTTTATCAATCATCTTTCCATATAGTTTCAAATTCTTTATTCCATTTTTATTTTCAACTTGATATCTAAGAGATTTTGGTCGTCTTCTTCATAAAAGTCTAATACAATTTCTTCTCTACCATCTTGTCTTGTGAGGATGATTATTCCATTTGGATCATCATCAAATTTGAAATCCCAATTAAAAGCAGATAGATTTGGAATCATGTATAATCCACAATTTGTACTTTGGTCCAACCAAATGAAATATGGTACATTTTCATCTTGAGTTATAGAGTGTACAATTTCCTTTAATTTCCTTTTGTTCTCAAAAGGAATTGTTTCTTTGTATACACATAACCAAGATTTATTTCGTGATAAAAAATCATCCGTATCTACGATGCTTAATAGCTGATTGGTTGTAACCTCAGTTTTTAGAATTCGTCTTAGAGTATTTAAATACTCTGGTAGGTAATTGACTTTGCCAAATAATCTTCTTCTTTTCTGTTCGTATGTTTCGTTGTGCATCTATTCCCCGATTAAAGTTAAAGGTAATATTTGTTTTATTTTATAAGGGCGATTTTCGGACGGAGACCATTTGAATTTTTCTTGGAATAAAGCTATTATTTCATTTTGTAAGGTAATAGGAATGGATTGCTTTCTCCATCCTTTGACCGTTATGTCTATAGCATTTCCTTGTCTGTCAATATAGAAATCAATTAGAATTTTTAAAGTATCCATTTTTTCTTTTTTCATAAAAGGCAGGCATCTTTGTCTGATGCTGTCATAAAAAAGTGATTTTTTCATGAGTAAAAGAGGAGAATGCTGTATTATTGTATCGTTTAGCACGTTCTCTCCCTTTGAAATAAACTCTTTTATTTTATCAATAAACAAATGATTGATTTCATAAAGGCTGTCCCTATATTGTAAACTATGATTTCCTATACATGTAACTTTTACTCCTTTTGGAGTAAACATATAGATTTTGCATCTAACATCAACAGGATATTCAGTTGTGTATTTATCTTTTAGTAACATTTTCTTAAACTCGGTAAGGTATATTGAGTCGCGCAATATGACCTTTTCATAAGGTAAAGAGGACTCAAAATTATTACAGTTGATTCCAATTGTTGTCATGAGATTAAAATCTACATAATGTATAAGAATACTGTCTATATGATGAATTTGTGGAGTTATTGCTTGTAGTTTTAAATTAGCGAAAACGGTCAGTATAAATATAAATAAGGCATTCTTCATAGAGGATGTAAATTAAACTGTGTCAGCAAAGTTAATATTTTATTCGGCAGTGTATAGACAGATTTTAAAAAGATAGCTGCCTAAAATTTAAGCAGCTATCTTTATTATCACGAATGAATTATATTGGGGTTACTTTCGCTGAATCTTTTCCTTATTTATGTAAGATTAGATATCAATCATCTTTCCATATAGTTTCAAATTCTTCTTTGGATATAAAATGGTCATATTCCCAATTGATATCATAAAATTTAATTCTGTCGATATTGGAATCTTGATTGCTCGCTGATTCTACAGATAATACAGTTGTGCCATCTTCGGAAAGAGTAAGTCTTTGCTGTAAACTGTCACCCACAAAATGGTAATATACAATGGTTTTATCTTCTTCTCTTTTCAGGTAACTGTGGTAATCCGGCAATGGTTTCCTTTTTATAATTTGGTATTCTGCTTTTTTAGTATAGGTATAATATCCGCTTTTCATACGCATCACGATTTCATTGTATGGAAATACACTACCTAATTCTATTAGATTTTCATATTCTTTGGAAAGAGTGCCAATTTTTATGAACGGTTCATTGGCATGCCATATCCACCAGTTCTCAAGAGGATTGAGAGGGATGATAGTCCAAAGTCCGTCTATTTTTTCCGTAGTGTCTCTTTGAGTGTATCCAAACCAGATTTTCTGTAGCCCTTCTAATCCTAATTCCTTTGCTGTCCCTATTTTATACCATGCATTAAAGTAAATTCCCGCTCTTAACACGGTATGTGCATAAAATGCCACCTCATCTTTTATTATATCGTTTATAACGGGTTTATATTCCATGGGATAATGTGTTTTGAACACGCGTATGACAGAGCTGTTCAGTTGAGTCATATCCTTTGCTATGTACTGGAAAAAGCATTTGAATTTTCCTTCAATTTCTGCGCAAAATACATTGCCTATTCTTGTAACGATTCTTTTTGCCATTTTCGAACAGATTTTTTAGTGTGGGAATTATCGATTCATGATATAGTATACGGCATCATAATGATCCAATCGGCAATACAAGCCGTGTTGGAATAAGAGATAAATTATATAATCAATTTCAGGAAATGTCAAATCTTCATTAAACACATTGTCTGAGGTGAATTTTTTGATTATTCCATCTATACCTTCTGTTTCGTATATGGATTTTATATGTGGTATCTCTTTAATTATACTTGCCTTGCAATCTTCAAAAGTGTCGTTATATACATAGATGTATTTTTTCTTTATGATAGCATCGTATAGTTGGTTTGAAAAGATTTCCCAGCTTATCAAGTCGCTGCGATTAACAATATATTCAAAATCATCAGATCCCATACATATTAAAGCCGAGTCTTGTCCTGAACAGATAGGAATAATGATCTCTGCATTGCCGCGTGTAGAAGGTTGTTCCGTGATAATATCATACAATAAATCCTTCTTTTCCAGTGCACAATTCGTGAATATGCAGGCAATCAGTAAACAGATAATGTATTTCATGGCTCGTTCGAATAATTTTTATTGTTATTAGGTCTATAAAAGCTCTAATAATCCCAATCGGGGAGAATAAATCGAAGTTAATAGACTAATTAATAATATAAAAGCATTTATTCCTATGATAATAGATAGAGATTCCATCCATTTTATTTTTATGTTTTTATGATTGTATTGTACTACTTGAGTATCAGCTGCATAATCTCCTAATCTTCTGCCTTTTCTATGATAGAGCATAAATAATAAATCAATAGGCCCCAGTAAATAGAATAAGTTTCTTAACAAACATTTTATGGGACTGGCTACTTGTCCGGTTTTACAATCAATAACTTGTTGTTTGAGTATAATTCTTCCTATACTTCTTCCATTAAAACAATCTTTGTATAAGAAAAATCCTTCGGCAAACCATATCCAATAGTTGGGCTCCATATCCGTAATACCAGCTATTGCAAAAATGAACATTAAAATAATAAGTACGATTACTGCAGCAATGAAATCAATAACCATTGCAAAATATCTTTTAATAAACTCCATACTACTTAATCAGTTAAATGTTTTGATTACTAATAACTCTTTTTTTGCAAGGAGTTATCTTTATTTTTGTTGAATACTATTCTTTGTGTGTAAGGATATCTATCATTTTTAAATCATTGATTTGTTTGGCAAAATCCAATGGAGAGCGATTGGCTTTGTTCTTGTTCTTGCATTCTATTGGTCTATAAATTTCAATATCTAAAAAATATTGAAAGTCTTCTTCATAGAAATCTAATACCAATTCTTCCTTTTTATCTTGTCTGATAAATACAATGATTCCACTCTTTTCATCTTCATATTTGAAGTTCCAATTGAAAACCGATAAATTAGGGATAGGTAGTAATCCACATTCTTTTACATTGGTTAGTTCCATCATATAGTTGGTATCCCAATCCAGTAGTTTCGACCACACTATTCTTTGTAAATTCTCTTTGTCTTCAAATGGGATTGTTTCCTTGTAAAATAAAGTATCGGAGTTAAAGTCTATCTGTTCTAAAAAGCAGTCTGTTTCTACAATAGAAAGAAGCATATCGGCTGTAACTTCTATATTCAATAGTTTATTGAGCTGTTGTAAGTATGCAGGTAGAAAGTTGACTTTGCCAAATAATCTTCTTCTTTTCTGTTCGTATGTTTCGTCGTGCATCTTTTCCATTTATTGTCTTTTGTTACTTTTTGCGTTTATGCTTTGGATTGAATTAGCAAAATGGCAATAATTGATATCTAATATCCATAAAATCCTTTAAGGTCATCTTCGTTTGGAGGAAACATAAAAAACTGTTTGGCTATAGATGACATAGCTGATGAAAGTTCTTCCAGTTCTTTTTGAGCTTTTTCTTCTCCGTATAGTAACATTGTATAATGGCAATATGTAGCAACAGCCATCATGTAATCTCCTTTTGATAGCTTTTGAGGGTCATCTGATTGTAAGTATTCTAAGATTTCCTTTTTGTGATTATCAATGTAGGTTTTTATGATAGAAACTATTTTGTGTAGATATTTCTTTTCACCTTCCTTGTCATTTTTTGTATGGCATTGCATTGCTTTAAAGCGATTTTTTATAACGATTAAATACGGATAGTCTTTTATGTATTCATATTTATTTAAGGAATATACATACTCAACCGCCTTGTCGTATTCTCCCATTTCAGCTAAAATACCTAATTTCCCTAATTCAAAATAATAGAGTTTTGAATACCCCTTTTCGATAGCTTCTTCTACCAGATAGAGGGCCGAGTCCAAATACTCTTTATGTTTGGGGGAAGTTGTTTGGTACATAAAGATATATTGTGAAGATTCTTCTTTGTAATATTTAAATAGAGAATCTACCAATACAGAGTCGGCAGATGACAAGTCTGCCTGTTTTGCTCCATGATTCTGACAGCTTGCAAAGACGACGGTTAGCAATAATATTTGTAATAGTCTTTTCATTTTAGTATAGATTAAAACAGGTTCTTTAGTGAAGATAAGGTGCGGAGATGCTTTTATAATTTCTCATTACCTTCGTAATCATAATATTTTAAGGTATTGCCAATTATCCAATTATTGATAAAATCAATAAGACTATTATTTGTGATTTCCGGCAAATCAGTTTCGCTATATTCATAGTCATGTTGCCAAAAGACAATCTGATTGGAAAATCCTTGGTTTGTTTTTATTCTTGTATCAAAACAATAGGAGTTTCCGAAGCCATCAGGACTAAAAGGTATCAGATATTCATATTGAGGGTTTATCACCTCGTAATGTTCAAATTGATACGCGTTTACCAAATCATATTTATTTTTTGCAATACCAAGTACTTCATCTCCCATCAGGCTAAATCCATTTGTAATACTTAATAAATATTTATAATCCTCAGGGAGAGGTAAATTAAACTTCGATTCGAATCGAGCTATTTCTTCTGTTTCTATCGGAGCATTCAGTTCTAAAATATCGGGTGAAAACTTTAATAACTCCTTTATGGTTTGATCGACTTCTTTTTTCATAAGCTGAAAACAATATAGAGGGTATTTTTCATAAATACAGGTGCTCACTCACAAATTTAGGAAATTATATTTTATTTCCTTAATGTTCAAGTTCACATTTTGGGTAAGATTTCTGTTCTCATCGTAGGTGTATTCCGTTTCTCTATCTGCCCCGTCCTTGAATTTTAGTTCTTCGTCATATTATACAGAGCCTGCTGTATTGTCGGTTACTTTCGTCAGTTGATTTCCGTTGTAGGTCAGTGCGAGATTGTTTATTCAGTCCGTCATTCTGAACAGAATTACGGTCTCCTCTCTGTAGGGTTGGCAGGTGCTGTATTAATGGTAACTGAACTTGTATTCATAGAGTATATATAAGTTATGGTTGGCTTGTATTTTGAGTTTCTACCCACATACTTTTAGCACTAATAAAAATGGAAGGTAAAGTTTTTCTATATTTGGCTCTTTCAATTAGAAATGTCTTAGTTTCTTCTTTTGTTGATAGGGAATCCAAATAAAAATGCTTGTGTTTATAATTGGGGAAATAACATTTCACATTATTGAGAGCACCTTCTCCCCACTCTTCATTAAAAATGAGTAAAGTAGAATCTCGGTCAATAAAAATATCTATTTCACCAAGGTTGGACATTTGTATATAATTTTGTTGTGGTGTATAGAAACTTAAATAAGGATATGGTGTTATATAACACTTTCCTCCCCATTTTTTCCATACAGTGAATGTCATCTCATTTATGTGATAAAAATGTCTATATTGTAGAAATATAAATATAAAAGTAATAACTACTATAGAAACTTTAGCCATGAAAATGGCTAAAGCCTTTAAAAAAGGTTTCCACATATTCGATAGATTTTTTCATAAATACAGGTGTTCACTCACAAATTTAGGAAATTATATTTTATTTCCTTAATGTTCAAGTTCACATTCTGGGTAAGATTTCCGTTTTCATCGTAGGCGTATTTCACCTTATAACGAAAAAACGTTACTTGCTGAAATACACTCTGGTCAAGTAACGTTTTTATCATAGAGGTGAATACTAATTTATTCCTCTTCTATACACCTACTAAAATATGAATATATCTCCAAATACATAATATCTACTGTATCCCCAGTTGATAGTTGGGGTTATCGGCATCTATATTAGAATTTCTCTCATAAGTCTTACCGTTTACTGTAAATTTATAAACATAGCATCTTTCCCATCGACTGTACTTTCCTTTATGTCTGACAATATGCTCCAGCACAGCCTACCTTTTTCCGTATATTGGTAATATTATATAGTTAAGGATAAGACTACAATAAGGTAGATAATATAAAATAATATGACAAATATAATTGTTTTTATATTCTCCTTTCTTATATTTCTTTTCCTTTTGAGTAAACGCATGTTTCGTCTTTTAATGCGTTTTTCTTGGCGTAAGGCTATTTTATCTGGGTTTCTTGTCTTTTTTTCGTTTCATCTTATGCTTATTTAAAATCGCATCCAGTTATACTACTATTAATCTCAGGGTTTGATGGTAGATATACAATTATTAATGAATCTCCAACTTTTTTGTCATTATCAGTAATTGTGTGCCCATAATAATACCTTTCCCTAATTTTAAATTTATAATATTGGGTGAATCGTCTCCCAGTTTCGTAAATAGTTCCTACGATGCATTGTCCATTTCTTTTTAGTAAGTATCCTTTATAAAAATTGTTTATGCCTATCGCTCCAATAAATATTACTATAATGGCTATGATAATATTATTACGTGTGAAAATTTTCTTTTGTTTTTTCTTTTCAAGCAAGCGTGCATTTCTTCTTTGAATACGTTTTTCTTCACGTAAGGCTATTTTATCTGGGTTTCTTGTCTTTTTTCGTTTCATCCTATTTCTATGATGTTTCTGTTTTTACTTTTGAGTAAGATTTCCGTTTTTATTCTCGTAACGGTGTGCTTTTCTTTTACATTTCGTTTAGTGCTTCTTCTTCTGGAACTGATTTAATAATTGATGTGTCTCTCATGTAAAAAAAGTTGTATATAGACAGGCTGTCTTTGTATACAATCTCTCTGTTGGGTAGTTTAAGAATGACACTGTCCATATGGTTCAGATATGACTTTGCAACTTTCTTTTGCTTAAGCTTTACAGCTAAAAACAATAAATAAGATCTACCTGCTTGGGGTATATAGACAGAGTCTATATGATTATGAACATCATAATGGCAGTATATTTTGACAGGTTCATTTGTTTTGTTGTAAAATAAAAATGCTTGGGATCTCCAACAGCCTGTAAGTGTAATTATTAATATTGCGATGAATAGCAGGTTTTTCATATTATGAACGATTTGGTTAAATTGTTGTATTCCTCTGTATTCAGTAGTATTATCTGGATTCTGTTTCCATCACCTTTTTCAATTTTTCTGCAAATTCTATATAATCTTGCAATTTGTTTCTTGCTCCGTTGGTAGAATGGGAGTTTTCATCCTCTTTCATATAACTGGATAACTCAGTTTCAAATTTTTGAATGTAATAATTCAGTTTCCATAAGGCAAGATCATTTCTTCCTTCTAAATAGTAGGCAATGGGTAATCTGGTATGACACCAAGTTTCAAACTTGGAGTAAATAAAACCACTTTCCATTTCTGCTATTAAATTTTTTCTGTCCGATATATAGTCCATATAGGGAATGGCTTTTTTAACAACCGTTTGTGTCATATCGTCTATTTGTGGAATTATATCTTCCTCTTTTCGGAATGTCCAGCATAAGTCATCAGTTCTCACAAGGTTGAGCAGCATAGTG
>PPYF01098933.1_pt1 | contig 60227 bp, 70 predicted proteins | sample 1559871 | NCBI WGS metagenome assembly PPYF01 (sample SAMN08240021, study PRJNA423297) | Human gut metagenome, whole genome shotgun sequencing project. | reverse complement strand
TCCTTGATTGTTCATGGTACAAAGGTGCAAATTTTCTATAGAATTAAAGAATTTTCCCCCTGATTTATCGGGTGAGCCATAATCACATGAGCCACCTATCCAAACGTAATATGTAGAAGTGTCTTGTGTCATAATTATTTTATCTTCAATGTCCGCAGATATTCCTTCTGCTCGGGCGTGATTCTGTAGCTCTCTTTTGAGTCCAAAATTATTTCAACTCATAAAACTCCATAATATCCAGCATCTTGAACAATGTACCATCAATAGAAGAATGCCAGCTTTGATGAAAATGTCCGTAACACCAATGAGTGACATGCTGCTGATGTTCTTTTAGAGTTTCATACAGACTATTCATAACTTCACGTTCCTGCTGTATGTCTGATATCAGAGTTTTGTCGTTGCAAGTCCATTTGGCTATCCCCTCCTTGCTTAATAATTCGCAGAAGGATGGAGACGTATGTGTTATTACAATGTCAACCTTCTGCTCAGACAAAATCGACATTAGTGCTTCTTTATTATAAGTCGGCGATTCGCTCTGCCAATAGTATGATGGCGAAAAATCGTCAACGACTTCCGTGTTACTAAAACGTAGCCGCTTTTGTTGTTCCTTACTCCATGCTTCAAGCCTATACGTACGATCAATCGATATGGCTCCTCCTACACAGAGAATAGAATGGTTGCAAGCGTTGATTACTGAATAATCTGGAATGGCAATGAAACGTTTGTGCTTAAAGCTTTTCCCATCAAAATACGCTGGGTTGTCATGATTGCCTCTAATGAATACAATCCAATTATTGGCATCATTCATACGTTTGGAGTTCCTTTTCACCATGTTGTCATAATAGCCTCTCTTGTCAAAACCAAATCCACAATCTCCAGCTACAATAACTAACGTGTTCTGCATTTGATATTGCACACAAATTTTGTTCACGAGGAGGTTGAAGTCACCGTGAATATCTCCAGAAACTACTATGTCCTTACATTCTGGAAACTGATATATATTGTATTTTCTGCTATTCATCTTTCATGTTCTCCCAAAACGGAAGAAGTCTTTGCTGTAAGAACGCTATCACTTCGGTAAAGGACAATATGTCTGTGGACGTTATTTTACGCATGAAAGCTGTCCATCTGACTTGCATTTGCTGATTGCTACCAAACTCCTTTCGGAAGAACATAGTGTTCTCATTATAAGGAGTGTGGCGATTTTCAAATGTATGTATGATAGCTTCCTGTAGTGTTTTAGGATTATATTTTTCATTCTGCAAGATTTGGTAGAGATCATAATAATCCTTCATTCTACTGCTTTGGTCTGCAAGATCCACAATTGCGTGCATCTTTTCGGCAATAACCGTTTCAAGCGAGTAGGCCAGAATATTGGCGCTCGGCAGATGTTCAAGCAATACAGGATAATCAAGATCTATTGGGGAAGGTGTTACCACATCACCAAAACCAATATCCATAGTTAAAACCTGGGCAATGGTGTCCATCTTGACTGGAACGCTGAGTCTAATCCCATGATAGTCTTTGAACTCTGTTATATTTTGTGCAGTAATGTGCTCCGTGTCAAATATTACGCCATCTTCCTCGTATGGCACAGAACAAATTTCTCTGAACGCTGCAATTATAGAAGAGCCTTCGTTGCTGATATTATTGCCAAGGAAATCTATATCCAATGTAGGACGAGCCGCAAATTTTTCGTATGCATACATGAGTGCACCTCCCTTCAGATAAAAATTTCCTCTATAATGAGTCTGCGATATTCTGTAAAGAAGCCGCTCTTGAAAATACCGAGTCAGAATAGTCTGATTAAAGACGTTTTCCTTTCTTGCAACGTTCAGCAATTTGGTACGTATAGACTTTCCGAAGTTTTTATTTTGTTCTTTACTCATAATTTCACTTGTAGATAATTTTCGAGGATGTTGCCAACACGCAATTGTCGGGCATAATCCATTAGTTTACTGATATTTCTTCCTGGTCTTGAAAGATAATTATCGATGATTTCAGAACAGACATCAATGCCCACCTTGTTACGGAACTTTACTGCATCGCATACGCATCGTTCTACATCATATACCTTTACCTTAAATCCATCTATGACTTTCTCCATAACGCCGATTTCAAGAATGTTGGAAGTATAGTGATGGAGCTCTATCTTTGGGAATGAAAGTACCTTAACCTTTCTATCCCTTTTGATGGCGACATGATAAGCTTGCGGCATGGATGTCGTTAGCTGATGGATATTCCAGGCAGACCAAAGGCAGAGGATTCCGTTGGGAACAATTGACTCAATATCAACCATACATGCTGACAATTGGTCTATGTTAGCATATACGCCACGGCAAACCTGAATCAGTTCACCTTGGCGAACGGCTTCCAGCATCTTGTAGTAAGCTGTTCGTCCTTGCACTTTGACGCTTGCAGATGATATGAATGAATTCTTTGTTTCCATAATTGTTCTCTTGATTTTGGTACAAAAGTACCACAAATATTTTTAATTGTGGTACTTTTGTACGGGAAGCTTTTAAAATCCTCTCTTTTTTAATACATTTCAACAGTTTTATAGCTATTTTAGTATAAAACTACCACAAATATTGCTAAGTGTGGTAGTTTTGTACGAAATACAGGAAAGGAAAATGTAAGGTTATTCGTTTTCCATATTTTCCCTTTTATTTTATCTTCAATGTCCGCATATATTCCTTCTGCTCGGGAGTGATTCTGTAGCTCTCGATGGCCTTCTGGATGGTCTTGTTGTGCGTCCAGGGAGCAAGGCGGTTTTGCTCGATGTAGGGAATCGTTGCGTCCCATTGCTTGGCAAGGGCGGTGGCGAAGAACCAGGCAACCATCATCTTTACGTAATACTCTTCGCTCCTTACTGATGCAGGAATTTCAAGATACTCAGCCTTGAAGTCTTTATCCAGGTAATGAGACATAAGTGTCTCTATTCCAAAGCGACAAGTATAAACGTGGGATGATTTACTCCAAGTCTTGATCTTCGCCAATAGTTCCTTCTTGTGTTTGGCAAACACCTTCGGAGACATGATGTCGCAAACAGCCCAGTTATCCACGAATGGCAGAAATCTGTCTGTAAGACGGATGCATTCTTCGTAGTCCTTCACCTCGGAGATGAGGAGTCCGTGAAGCATGTTCTCATCGTAGTATTCGTGAGGAAGCTGCTGAAGAAAATCCTTGCATTCTGCCTCCTTTGTAAATTCTTTTGCGAACTTGCGAAGCACAGGCACACGAATGCCTATGAAACTCTCCACAGGCACTCCCGGTGTCAGTTTGGCTTGGAAAGCAGCATACTGCTTATCCTGCATGGCGAACAGTCTTTCTTGAAGTGAAGTCATAAATTCTTTGTTTTATAATGCAACATAGAAGGAGCAATTGCCTCTTTATTCAATTCTGCCATATTTCATTTCCACGCCTTCCTTATCATACTGCTTGCGTTTTCCGGTTGGAGGCTCAGTAAGCGTGACGCGAACTACGGCCGTGCGTGATAGAGAACGGGCGATGCTCTGGTCGAAAGCATCCATGTGTTGAGGAAGAAAATGCTCACAGATTAGTCGGAGACCATGAATCTTCTCTGCATCCTCAGTCACGATTTCTGCCTTGCCGAATGCGATGGCTGATTTGTATTGCAGGGTGAAACTGCCGTCCTTTGGACCAACCGTAGGCGCACAACGGGTTACGGCTGAAAGGCAGACATCGGGATGAGTCTTGATGGCCTCCAGTTTCTTGCCTTCCAAGGCACCATGAAAATACCAATTCACATCATCATCTGATGCGAGCGATAGCGGTAAACCATAAGGTTTGCCGTCTTCGTCAATAAAACTTACAGTTATATACGGAGCCTTGTGCATTACTTCCAATGCCCACCCACTATCCATTGCTCTTGATTCCTTTCTCATTTTTATCCAATTAATTTGATGATTTGTTTATCCGAAGCATCAGGCAGGATTTCTTTCAGATGTTCGAAAATCCTCTGATAAGACTCTTCGGGAGTACGGTTGCATTGGCAAGACTCCCTGCCATAGAGATCTTCGGGAGTGTTGAGCAGCGACCATCCCCAACCATATTCATGATTATGCTTGTCACGAGGATATATGAAATTCTCGGTCACAATGTAAGTAGCCATTTCCAATCGGGTAAGATACCCGTCAAACTTGCTTCTCATTCCTTTACCAGTGAAACCGCAAGCTGTTCGTAATTCCCTTGTAATGAGACTTCCAGAATATTGTAGTGTGCTAAGGATAGCTCCTTCAATAGACTCTTCTTCTGGACGAGGGTTTTTGCTTCTTCTGTAGTTGCAGAAATCTGGCCACCATTCCTGGCTGATAAATCCTGCTTTCTTATTGAAAAACTTTCCGTACATACAGGGCATTTCAGTCACAATCTCGCCCTTCCATTTCCAAAGTGGCCAATCCCAACCTCCTTCAGGAAATGTCACATATCGACAATCCTCATCCACGATGTCCTCAGCAGAGAAGCCTTCAATGCCACTATAGAGGAGAGGAAGGAAGCCAATCTTCTGAATCAGCTCCATCATGCCAGTTGCTGAGTATATTTCTGGAAATACCATTTACGTAGTTTTTATTTCAAAGCCTTACCATCTGAGAAAGCGTTACCGACTTTTTCGCCCAACTGGATATAGCTATGATGAATTGGGTCGAAGACAATCAGCTCCATCTTCTCCATGTCTGGATTTCCGTCTTCTGCCAGATACTTCTCATCTACAAGGATATTTACTATTTCTGCAACAAGATAATAACCAGTCTCGCTTTCGTCGTATTTCTCCTTGATGCGACACTCCAAAGTCATAGGAAAATCTGTAAATACGGGAGCGTTAACCATATTTGCCTTCTTGATGTTCCATCCTGTCTTCTCCATCTTCTTTGGGTCATTCTTGGCAGAAACAATGCCCACGAAATCAGAAGCCACCATGGTTTTCTTGGTAGCGAATGCAACGGTAAACTCACCGCCAAGCTTCAGGTTGTCTGTGGTAACATGGTTTCCCATCGAGATTATAATCTCCTTCATGTCCCATTGTCCAGCCCAGGCTGCGTTCATTGCATTGGCAACTCCCTCCTTATTATATGTGCCGATAATCAGCACAGGCTGTGGTACGACCCACGGCTTTGGTGCAAAACTTTTCATATTCTTCGTTCTTTATATTGTTATAAATTCATGTGCAGATAAATCATTGCTGCAATCTGTAGAAACAGAATGGCAGGAACACCGTATTTGAACTTCTTATGCATCGTCTTGTGATGCCAGACTTTCATTCCAAGCCAAGCACCGATGCTTCCGCCCATAACTGCCATCATCAATAGCGTGACTTCCGGAATTCGCCACTTAGCTTTCTTAGCCTTGTACTTGTCTATGCCGTATATGATGAATGTAACTGCATTGATGCAAAGAGTGTAGTATGTCAGTAAAGTATGTAATGTATTCATATACCTCAAATACAATATTACAGGTTCAACATCCGAATCTCTGCGTTTACGAAAGAAGTGACCTCATGGTAATTACATTCAAAATGATTGGCTATCATATTTCTTGCAAACTGTCCATGAGTGACAACGATGATGGTATCATTGGCAAATTTCTCCGATAGTTCTTGTAAGGCTTTGCCAGCTCGTTGATAAATATCCTCTTCTGTTTCGGCATCACCATCAGGGAACATCCATCTGCCATCCTTTTTATACTTGTCTGCTGCCTCAGAAACAGGCATACCTGTATATTTTCCCCAGTCACGTTCTCTAAGAATTTCCATAGGAATGACTGGAAGTTTTAATCTCTCAGAGATAATATTGGCAGAGTCCATTGCACGTTTCAGGTCGCTTGAGACAATGCACTTGAACTGAACGTCTTTTTCTGCAAGATGTTCAGCTGCATTTCGTACTTGCTCCTTACCTTTGTCGGTAAGAGTGCCAGGCAAATGTCCTTGTAGAATCATCTGCAAGTTCTCTGCTGTTTGTCCGTGTCTTACTATATATATGATCATTTGAAATTGCTTATTCTCTATGCGCGTAACTTTTTCGGTATTAAACTTCGATTTCTGTGAATCTGTTGAAAGTCTTGCCGTCTCTTGTAACCAGACCGAAGAACATCTTTTCTGGACGTACCCAATATGCTTGTTCACCATAGATAGCCTGGTAAACCACCATGCGCTCCAGTGTCTCGGAGTCAAATGCAGAATTGATGAACTTGTACTTGCCACCTTTGAAATGTTGGAAATATCTTTCTTCTTTTGCTGGATACTCCATCAACATCTTGGTAGCAAGCGGTGCGTACCAAGTTTTCACTTCTTGTTCTGTTGGAGTATGACCGCCAGGAAAATGATAGATATTGTTGTAGTGCTCCATAAACAATGGGGAGAAGTGAGCAAGGGTGTCCTGCTCACCAAAAAGTCCCCATACTCGTTCTTTGTAATATGGGTTGCAGCAATCAAACTGTACGGCTTCAAGTTCGGAAAATTCCTCAATCAACGCTTCGTCTATAACCAGACGCTGATTGCCATCCTTGCGAGGTGCTTTATACTGATGTTCACCGATGCGTACCTTTAGAAACTCCGTCATCTTGAAATAAGGATTGCCCAGCAAAGCTGGAATGCCCACTACTGGAGAGAGCATCTGGGCAAGGAATGCTCCGCAACTGTTTCCGACAAGCAAGTCTGGATGCTCTTTGTCTATGATGGAGCGAATCTCCTTCAATGCCTCTTTGGGATGCAAAGGCAAGTCTGGAGTCAGTACGACAGCACACCCTTCGAAAGCCTCTCTCATAGCATTCGCCATAGGGCAACTGCCTGTCGCAAAGAAACCATGCAGGAATAGTATTTTCTTCATTGTCTATTCTTCTATGTCTTGTTTTGGAGTTTGTTCGGCTCTTTTCTTTATTGGTCCAGAGTGATTACCTCTGTTGAGCTTGATACCATGCTTGTTGAGTATGCGAAACACAGAGCTTCGGCTTTTGAATCCACTGGCTCGCCAAATGTCATCGATTGGATGACCTGCCACGTAAAGATTGATAACTGTCTTTTCCCTGTCCAGTTTATGCATCTTGGCAGAAGATACTTTTGGCAAAGATATAATCATCTTCTCCTGTAAATCCACTACATGCTCTGCTGATTTGCGTAGAGCAAGAACTTCTTCAGGTAGAGCCCCCATCATTGTCAATACATCAGACGGTTTTGTCTCAGGAAACAGAATATTGTTGGAGTCAATCTTGTCATGTATGCTAATGATGCGGATTACTTTGACTCGGCAAAATTCCAGGAACGTTGCCAGTTCACGACTGCCACGCAGGGCATTGGAAAATTTGGGGATGACAAGTTCATCACCTCTTTTCAAGGCGACCATCAGTTGTTTCCACAACGGTCTGTTTCGTTCGTTCTCGTCATTTTCTTCAACGATACGAACACACCCAAACTCATTCATCCATTTGCGATCTTCTTCCAGTTTGTCATACTGAGAGATAGCCATAATGTAGCCGACTTTTGCCATGTCAAAAACGTTTTATCTACTGATAATATGATTGTTATACGCCTATTGTCAATAGTATAGGTTTATGCTAAGAACATGTATAGGCGTTATACATGTGCAAAGGTACATAATTATATTCAGAATCATAATTATACTGGTAGCTTTTGTCGTGTGAATGAATATAAATTGATTTTTGTATATAGATTGTGTTGTTATTAGTAAATCATACTAAAGTGAGTATGAAACATAAAATTATACAAAGTCTAATTATTGTGGCTTTTATTTGGATTTTAATCTGTACCTTTGCACACAAAATTTTCAATTATATGCCAATGAACAAAAGGAATATAGTACACTTAAATGGTTTTGTCGGTTGCATCTGCAACTCCTCTGAAACAGGTTTCGGAAACCAAATGAAAGAAAGTGAAGCAAGTGAAAGAAAAAAGACTCAAACGAGTTTATTCTTTCACTTGCTTTTTTTATGTACCATGCTGATTGTTGCTTCGTGTGACAGCAGAAAGCAATATGATTTTCAATCCTCCAATGACGCATTGGAAGAATATCATAATTTCTTTTTGTCGATTAAAGGAAACACAGGGTGCAACGCAGAACAGATGGCTACTTTCATCAATGGATGGCATGAGGTTGCCGACACGGTATCATGCTTCATCAAAAAGGATCCGTCATTTACGGCACATTGCGGACTGTCTGCAAGATATGACGAAATTTCGGATTCCATTCGGACAGAACTGCTTCGTCTGACAAGCAACTACACACTAAGTGATGTAGCATACGTGAAATTGCATACATCTGTATATAAAGAGAACCAGGAGCTTGACTCGTTGAAGGAAAGTGCCACCAAGTTCTTCAAGTACTTGGATAAATCACCCGTCTTTGATAAGGATGTGCGTGAAGGCATAGCTAATTACTCAAACTTCCTTTTAGGAAGCAAAGCACATGGGATAAAATCAAAGAAAGAACTTGTAGCGTTCTTGCATGAAGAAGACCGTCATTTTCGCACATTCCTAGCGAATATAGATGAATGCTCGTCAATGGGTATGACAGAGATAACAAACAACACGGCAGACATCTGTTCTAATATCTATAAAGCAGCCTCCGAAGGCATCCTGCCTACTTCTGAAACGCTTGTACTGATGTCAATGCGAACAGATCGGCGTTTAATTCTCAACGCGCAAGTTTGCCATGACGTTTTGAAGCGAGGAAAAATTAAAAGTGCGAATCAGGCTAACGCATATCTTTGGATGATGTTACAACCATACCTTTCGATGGATGCATTGGCTATAGCCATGCTCACACTACAACAAATTCAGGCAATGACAGACATCGCAAAAGATTATCCAGCCATTATAACAAGAATGGAGGGCAAACACTTTGTGAACAAGGACGTGTCCAACAAGATACCAGCACAACTCATGCGTTTATACATATCAACCATCTAATCAAATATTACTATGTTACAGGAAGCTATCTACAAATTCAAAGCATCTGGTCCAATGCTGTTGCCAGATTTGATAGACAATTATTGGATTGGAGAGACAAAGGCATACGAAGATTATGCCATCCTTCCTTATGAAGTACATATCCCCCAACCCATAGACAAGGTACTTGATATGTTTGAAATGAATGCAGACCTTGCCATTCTCTACCATCTTGAACCAACAATTGAAACTGTATTCGGACATGAATGTTGTGCATATTGCTGCTGATACTTGCCATATCTTTTGCCCTCGTCATATTCGCCAACGTGAAGTTGTTTCATTCCGAGACGCTGACCGGAATGATTGCCATATTCTCTGTATTGGTTACCGTCACCCTCGTTGTTGTCTCCCTTATCTTTTACAAGTACTCACATTAAACAATAATAGATATGGCAACAGTAAAAGTGAAATTCCGCCCGTCAACAGTCGCAGACCGTCCGGGCAGCATAATCATCATTGTAACTAACCACCGTGTAGTAAGGCAAATCACGACCGGCTACAAAGTGTTTCCCTGCGAATGGGACGAAAAGCAATCCCAGCTTGTCTCCACTGTCGAGAATGGCCGTATGGCTGCCATCAAATCAATTACACAAAGGCTGTGTTGGGACGTGGAGAGATTGCATGGAATCATGGAGAGACTCGACAGCCGGCAACGCGGCTATTCTACCGATGATGTCGTCTCGGAGTTCCAACGTACCGGCAAGGAGAATACCTTCTTTATTTTTATGGAGAATGTCATTGTCAGGTTAAGTCAACTGGGACACACCGGCACCGCCAATAATTACCGCGCGGCATTGGGGAGTTTCAAGCGGTTCCGGGCTCACGAGGATATCCCGATCGGGGCAATAGACCATGTCATCATGGAGGACTATCAGGCGTACCTGAACGCTGCCGGGCTCGCGCCCAATTCCACATCCTTTTACATGCGCATCCTCCGGGCGGTCTATAACCGTGCGGTCGAACAGGAACCAGCCATCGACCGCAAACCTTTCCGGACCGTGTTTACCGGAACGGAGAAAACACGCAAACGGGCTATTTCAATCGGCGACATCAGGCGGATTAAAGACCTTGACCTCTCGCGCAGGCCGAACCTTGAATTTGCCCGTGACGTGTTCCTTTTTCTTTTCCTGTGCAGGGGGATGTCATTCATAGACGCCGCTTTCTTGAGAAAGTCGGATATTCAGAACGGGGTACTGACATACCGGCGTCACAAGACCGGCCAGCAACTTCAAGTCAAGATCATAAGGCAAATTGAAGAACTGACCGGGCGATACCCGACCGACGGGCTGCCGTATTTGCTCCCGATTATAACCGTTCCCGGCAAGGACGAGCGCAAGCAGTACGAATCAGCGTTACGCCGTGTAAACAAGTCCCTTAAAACCATAGCGGAAATGGCGGAACTGCCGGTTACACTTACAACCTATGTCACCCGCCATACTTGGGCGACCATCGCCAAATCGAAGAACGTCCCGGTCAACGTCATTTCTGACGCGCTCGGGCATGATTCCGTGACCACCACGCAAATATATCTCGCGTCAATAGACTCATCCATTATTGATAATGCCAATGAGCTGGTTGTCAGTGAATTATAGGATATAGGGGCGTAAAACAAAAACATCCGTCTCTTTCCAAGAAACGGATACTGAGTTCAAAAGTACATAAAAATCCTGAATCGCAAACTATTGGAACAAAAATATTTCAGGAATCACACATGAAAAATAATATCCCGTAATATAAGCCAAGAGAAAAATAGATACTTATAAGCCTGATTATTACAAAATTACATTTTACATCCGTTTCTTGGAAAGAAATGGATGTAAAATAAAGACAATATGCACATGAGAGGTTTAATAGTATCAGCGTTCATGTTGCTCGGATGCATCCAGGCGTTCGGGCAAGAGAGCCGGAAGGAGGTCTGTATCGGATTTCCGGTCGGCAACTCGACACTGGACACGGCTTACGGCAACAACGCCGCGCGCCTGTCCGAAGTGGTGTCGTTTCTGGAAAGTGTGAAAAAAGACAGCACGCTCGAATTGGTCGAGGTGTCTTTCTGCGGTTCCGCCTCACCCGAGGGCGGCTTTGCCATAAACAGGGAATTGGCGGAAAAACGCCGCAATTCCTTGGAGCGTTATGTACGTGAACGCGTATCGCTTCCGGACGGCATCATTTCACGTCCCGAGGGATTTATCGCGTGGGAACGCCTCGCGGAGCTGGTCGAGGTGTCCGACATGCCCCACAAGGAAGAGGCGGTGGACGTGTTGCGCAACGTGCCCGAATTTACCTATAATAATAAAGGTGTATTGGTTGACAGCCGCAAGAAACACCTGATGGAACTGCAATATGGCCGTACCTGGCATTACATGCACAAGCATTTCTTTGACCAAATCCGCAATGCCAGTGTCATTCTCGTGACAGTCCGTCAAAAACCGGTAATCGAGGAAAAAACGGTTGTCAAGGAAGAACCGGTGGTGCCGGCTCCTGCGGACACGACAGCCGTTGTGGAGAAAGCGGACACGATTGTAGCGGTTTCTCCTGAAACCTCAAAACCTTTCTACATGGCTCTCAAGACCAACATGCTCTATGACGTGCTGGCCGTTCCCAATATCGGGGTGGAATTTTACTTGGGCAAGAACTGGTCAATCAGTGGCAACTGGATGTACGGCTGGTGGAAAAAGAACAGCAGCCACCGTTACTGGCGCATCTATGGAGGTGACCTTGCCGTGCGCTACTGGCTCGGGAAGAAGGCCAATGAAAAGCCGCTCACCGGACATCATATAGGCATATACGGGCAGGCGTTCACTTACGACTTTGAGTGGGGAGGAAAAGGTTACATGGGCGGAGAACCCGGCGGAACACTTTGGGACAAGACGAATTACGCGGCAGGCGTGGAATACGGTTACTCGCTGCCCGTTGCAAACCGCCTGAACATCGACTTCACGCTTGGCGTGGGCTACTGGGGAGGAAAATACTACGAGTACATCCCCTTGGACGGCCACTATGTATGGCAGGCCACTAAAAAACGCCATTGGTTCGGTCCCACGAAGGCGGAAATCTCTCTGGTATGGCTTCTCGGAAAAGGCAACAGCAACAACAAGAAAGGAGGCATGAAATGAAAAGGATATATACTGTAATGGAATACGTTCCCTTGCTCGCGGGAATGCTCATGCTGCTTTCGTCATGCGAGCACAAGGACTTGTGCTTTGACCACGACGTGCATGCCCCGAAATCGGAGGTGCGCATAGAAGCGGAATATGAAAAGGAATGGCAATACACTTACGAGAATGGTACGGATTGGAAGAACTACCCTACGTGGCAGGAATCGTTCGGTATGGAATACGACGCGTTGCGCCCCGGAATACCGGATGGATTGCGCGTGCAGGTGTACAACGCGGACGGTTCGGACGAGATCATCAACATAGCTCCCGAGGGGGATGTCGTTTATATGCGTCCGGGTGAACACTCCCTGCTGTTCTACAACAACGACACGGAATACATCGTGTTCGACAAGATGCAGTCGTTCGCTTCGGCAAAGGCCACCACACGCACCCGTACTCGTTCCTCTTATCTCGGTAATTCTTATATGGACACGAAAAACGAGAACACGGTGAACCAGCCCGATATGCTTTACGGCAGTTACATGGAGTCATACGTGGCGGAACGCTCGACCGAGACCGATGTGATACCCGTCACCATGCACCCGCTGGTGTTCACCTATCTGGTACGTTACGAGTTCAGCCACGGGGTGGAATACGTGTCGCTGGCACGCGGAGCCTTGAGCGGTATGGCGCAGGCGGTATGGCTGAACAGCGGACACACCTCTGATGAAGCCGCCACCGTGCTGTACGATTGTACGGTGGAAGATTTCGGCACACAGGCTTTGGTGCGCTCTTTCGGGATCCCTGGTTTCCCTAACGAACACTACGGAACAAGGGCCGAACGTAAGTACGGGCTGAATCTGGAAGTACGCTTGAAGAACGGAAAAATCAAGTCGTTCGATTTCGACGTGACCGACCAGGTGGCGGCGCAACCGCAGGGAGGTGTCATCGTGGTGAAGGGCATCGAGATATCCGATGAAGAGGGTACGGAAGGCGGCTCCGGCTTCGACGTGGACGTGGAAGACTGGGGAGATTACGAGGACATAGAACTCCCTCTTTGATTTGCATAGAGAGTTATCAAAACATTTTTATTCATAATTTAATTTTAATCAAAATGAAGAAGTTATTTATGATTGGTTTGGCGGCAACAGCCATGTTGGCAAGTTGCAGCAACGACGAGACAATGGAAATGGCCCAGCAGAAGGCCATCGGTTTCAGCAACGCGTTCGTGAACAACGGAACACGCAGTATCGTGGACCCGAGTTTCACAAAAGAAACTTTGGAAGACTTCGCCGTGTATGGTTTCACACAGAACGGTCAGATTTTCGAGGGTGACAAGGTGTATGAAGGAGGTTCTGCCTCTACCGGATGGTCATACGATGTATTGCAGTACTGGGTTCCGGGTAACACTTACACTTTCGGTGCCATTGCTCCTTACAGTGTAGCGACAAATGTTTCCGATGTAGCATTGCCTGAAAATGCCACAAAGGTAGAAATGACGGTTGTTTTCACCAACACTGATGCAGATCAGGTTGACTTGCTTCACGCAGAGCCCGCGCAAATTGCCGGAACAGAAGTAACAGAAACATATCAAACTCCTGTTGGCATGACATTCAACCACCAGCTTTCAAAAGTGAAATTCTCGTTCGAGAATGTGGTGGGTGAGGGTTACAATGTAAAAGTAAGCGATATAAAAATCACGGATGCTTACACGAACGGTACTTTGACAGTAACCGCTGCCGGTAACACTTGGGGTAATCAGGTGAAAAACAATCTTGTATTAGACTTCGGTAATGTAGTAGCCGATGATGCTACCGTTGATGAAGCTGCCGTCATTGCTAATGCTGCAACTCTTGAAAGCTACAACGAAAAGCTGATGATCCCGATGGATGCTACCGCTACATATACTGTAACTTTCACGGCAGAATTGTATCAGGGTAAGGTATTGTTGGGCTCTTACGACCACGAAGTAAAAATCGAGAATGTTGAGTTCAAGCTCGGTTACTGCTATGATTTCAAGGCTTCCTTGACTCATGAAAATATAACAGACAAACCGCTTAATCCTATCGAGTTTAAGGTTGACGATGTTGAAGACTGGAATCAGGACGAAGTTGACCAAATATTGGACGTTCCCACAACCCAAAGCGGCAACTAATCCAACATCTTTCATAAGACCGGTTTAGCATCGTGTATTCCGGAATTATCATCCATGGAATAGACGATCTACCTACAGGGTGTAAGGGGTTGAATGTCCCCTTACACTCACTAACAGCCGGGGCGTATTGCTTCAGGCAAACAAATATAAAACAGAAGAAATGAAGGTACATAAGAAAAATCCGAGTTGGATGGCGGGCGGCATGGCGACGATGTTGCTGTGCACGCTACTTTTCTCGTGCAATAACGAGGACTTTCTCGAAAGCGGGAATCCGGAGAAAGCCTGTGACAACATTTGTTTTGGCATATCGTCCGATAAGAACGTGCAGACAAGGGGATATGCCGGTAGTGATGACGAAGGATATACCGCAGACCGTTTCGTGTTGCGGTCGGACGACTCGGCAGACACGCTTTGTGTCCGTGCCATTGTTTCGGACGGTATCAACGTGTCCGGCTTCGAGGGCGAACAGGCCTTGACACGCGCAACGCCTGTTGGCAAAGACAATTTCTATGACAAGTTCCATGTGCTGGCATACTGGAGTAAGAATGGGGCACCCGTTGACCAGTTCTACATGAACACGAATGCTTCCAACGTGGCTGCTTCCGTTGGAACAGGTGCTATATGGAGCACGGAACAAATATACTATTGGCCGGGAGCAGACCATTCGTTCCAATTCTATGCCTGGGCGCCAACGGATGCCGGTGGCTTGACCACTCCGTCCTCTCCGTCAAGCAAAGAACTTAAATACACCGTTCCGGCAGATGCTGCCGACCAGAAAGACATTGTGGTGGCTACTACCAATGAAATACCGGGCAACAACAATGCGGCTGTACCTCTCACCTTCAAACACATCTGCACCGCCGTCCGTTTTGCCGTGGGCAGCCAGATGCAGCCCGGCTCTATAAAGAGCGTGGTTTTGAAAGGTGTCAAGAATGCCGGAACTTACGATATGGCTACCGGTAATTGGTCTCTTGGTGATGCGACTGTGGATTTTTCGCAGACCTTGAACAAAGAGACTACCGGAACTGAAGCTAACGGAGACGCTATCACCAGCCCGGAAGGTACCTTCATGATGCTGCCGCAGACATTGCCTGCAGGGGCAACGGTAGAAGTTGTATTTGTCAATGCCAATAATGAAGAACGTACCCTTACAGCTTCCATCGGAAATACGGAATGGAAGATGGGAACAACCGTGACTTACAAGCTCTCATATGAAATGAGTATTGATGTTCCGACTGACGCACAGGATGCTCACTATATCACATTCCCGATTACCGTAAACGTGAAAGACTACGACGGCGCATGGACACTGACTTCCAACCTTACGAACGATGTATTCTTCACCCAGACCAAGACAGACTTGCAGGAACAAGGTTATTGGATTGATGATGACAAAGGAACGAATACAATATCCGGCACAGGCAGCGGTCGTTTCACTTACCACGTGTATGTGACCGAAAATATCGGTGATGCCGCCCGCGACCTACAATTCCAAATCACACCTGATGATGTAAACGGGGCTACTCCAACTACAGCTACCATATCACAACTTTGTCCGAGTTGGAATGGAAATATAGGCTGTGAAAGAATCGAAGACGGTGCATATCCATGGGGATTTCTATGGGATAGTAACATGACAATTAAATATACTGTGCCATCAGTGACAAGTGATTTTATTGGACATTACATTTCATCATTACTGATAGACCTTTCAAATGTGGGGCAATACAATTATGTCACTATTGATCGTCCTTTCTTGTCTATACGCTCTATTACGATTGATTTTAGCAAATTGACAGCTAATGGAGTTGCCGAAAATTTGGATAATGGATTACAAAATACAAATGATATTTATAATTATAATGGCGCAAATGAAGCAAGCGATCTAATAGCGCAACTTGAAAGATATGGATGTACACCTGATAAAGAACTGCCAACAAACCCTTCGGATTTTGCAGCTAAAAGCTGTGTCTTAAAAAATAAATTTACCAAAAAGACAGAATCACAGAAGGGTGTATCAGTGGATATTCCTGTATTGATTAATTTGGAGTGGTATCTTCCTGCTAAAACAGAAGCACCTAATATGGAGGACGAAACATATCCTTTAAATGGTATTTATTGGACATCAACAGCTCTTCAAGGGAGTTCAAAACAATCATATATTTACTCAAATGGAAATTCTGAATCCACAGATAAAAGAGATGTAATTCATAACGTCCGTGCCGTCCGTCAAAAGCCCTAAGATTCATCCTTAACCAAATAGTATCAACAACCACTAAGCAAGCCAACTATCATCTGTAAAAGGAACAGTTGGCTTGCTTGTTTAGTAATCTAATACATAAAGCCAAGAAGTTGTGAACATTCCCGATAACAGAGATAGTCCATGCAACCGTTCCCGGGGGATTCGTCCGGAGACGGAAGAGAAATACCGTCAGGCAATCGAACTGTATCGTTCGACACGATTGTCCTGCGCGGAAATCTGCCGTATCAGCAAAGTGACGGTTTCGGGATTTCAACGCTACCTTTCTCTGTATCACCGCCACCTGCTGCTGGCACGTTATGACATTACTTGCGACAAGGAGGAAGCCTGTCACATCAAGTTGAGCCAGCTTCGTGGGCAGCTTCCCGCTACCCGGGCCAAATACAAAGATGCCATCGAAGCATGTGGAAGTCTGGACTATATCGAATGCAATGTGTCGCAAATCGCCCGCCGGTTCGGGCTGAACGGTACAGACCTTGGCAGGCAGTTACGCACGCATTATCCCGGAATCATCGAGTGGCGCGAGAAGGTGCGCAAGCGTTTAGGCTTAAATGACAACCTGCCACGCGGTACGCGGAAGATGTGTAAGGAACAGTATGCCGAGGCAGTGAAACTATTACGTGCTGACTGTTATATCACGGTTCAAGAGGCCGCCGAGCGTTGCAACGTCTCCTACTCGGGATTGGAACAACACTTGATATTCTACCACAAGGAGTTGGTCGAAAATCGCATCAAGATAAGAGAACGGGCTGTAAGACAGCAACGTAAAGGCAAGATAACGGGACGAGGAACACTTCATGCCCCTACCTCTGAAACAATCACGAAATACGCAGAAGCATTACAATTATACCGCACCACACCCATGTCCGCCCGAAAAATAGCCAAACAGACCGGCGTATCGGTAAGAGGTTTCTACGACTACCTGCAAACTTGGCACAAGGATTTGATTTGTAAGCGGAAAGGCATTCCTTACGAGGAAGGCAAGCCCGTGGACTGGTCGTCCGTTCGGAAATATAACCCTGCCACTGCTGCCAAATACGCTGATGCCATAGCCCGACTGAAAGCTGACGGAAAGACTACGGCAGAAGTAGCCGCCGAGTTCGGCCTGCATCCCGAGTGCTTCCGTCAATACCTCAAGGAACATGAACCGGAACTGCATGCAAGTCTTAGTATGGTTAAAACGGACAAAGGAGGAGTGATGTCGCACCACAGCATGGGGAAATATGCCGAAGCCCTACAACTGTACTCTACGACGACTGAAAGCATAAAGTCACTGGCGCGGCGGTTCGGATTCAACGACTGCGCGTTTGGACAGTTCATCAGAAGACATTTCCCCGAACTGCACGAACAGCATAAGGAACTGGTACGACAAATGAAAGAAGCGGATTAAGTTCACACTATGCTGATACGTTCTTTTGAAGCCGAACCGGACTAAAGCTGAATCCTGTTGATGAGTTCTATTGCCGTGATGTCACGCATGAGGGTGAACCCGAACCATTTTCTGCCCAAATCCTTGATTGAAGCCCCTATGTGGTACACTTCATTGTCTATGAGTAGAAAGCGGTCGTGTGCCTTGTTGAATCGCTTTACCTCAATAAGCGGATATTGGGCGTTGTGGCGGTCAACATCAAGTTGGAACTGGTTACTGACACGCTGCGTGTAGATAGTTGCTGATACCCCTTCCTTTCTTTTATCAAGCAAAGTCAGCACGGTGTCATCCGCGTAATTGTCAATCAGTACAACGGACTGTTCGGCCTTCCGAATTAAATCAGACACGAAACGGTAAGCGTCAAACACTTGCCCGTCATAGAAGATGCCCTGCACAGGAGGAACGTCGGCATCCAAACGCTTAAAAACCTCGTCGATACGTTTGTCGGTCACTTCCTGATGCTGTTTCATTTCCAGTTGGTGATACTCTATAGTCTCAAGCCGTTCGAATAATTGGGCATTGGTCGCAATAAAGCGGCGCATGGATATGAAAGCCCTCATTATGCGGATGTTCACCTCGACAGCCGTCTTTGATTTCAATACCGAACTGAGCATGGCTATTCCTTGTTCAGTGAACGCGTAAGGCAGTTTTCGGGTTCCGCCCCAACTTGATGTCGCATTTTGCGACATCAAGTTATCAAGCTCGTCTTTGTTAAGCTGGAACATGAAATCATCAGGGAAGCGTTCCATATTACGCTTCACCTGTTCGTTCAGCCTTCGTGTTTCCACACCGTATAATGCGGACAAATCACTGTCAAGCATGACCTGTCGCTCTCTTATAATCCGAATCATCGGCTGGATGTTGATTACTTCGGGCAACTGGTCGCTATTTGCGACCGGCTCTTTTGCCATGCCGTTTATATTTTCCCTTTCTTTCGCCATATTCCTGCTTTATTGCTCGTTTTCGTTCAGACCTTTGATAATTTCGATGCCCAATGTGTTTTCTATCTTACATATAGTTTCCAATGACATATTCTTTTGCCCTTTCAGCATCTTGGATATATATTGCTGGGTGCAGTTCATTTTCTCGGCAAGCATCCGTTGCGTCATACCGAGTTCAGACATCCGTCTTGACATGAGGACGGCAATAGCCTGTGAGTATTGCGCCCAATTCCTTTTGTCCTGCCCAGATTTGATTGTCTGCGATTCTGTTTCCAAAACTCCGCAAGGTATTTTGCATGTCACTGTATTCATTGAAACGATTACATTGCTTGATTCAGTTGCAAAGGTAGCACAAATATTTGAAATTGCACAACTTCCGGGTTGTTGTTCCGTGGAAAGAAACGAAATGCCATGCCTAAATCAAAGATTTAGGGAAGTAGAGACTTGTCGCCTCTTTATTCATAATGGTAATGAACTTCCATGTTGTTAATTCCTATGTTCTACCGTAAGAACAATATTTCTCCATTTGTTTGTTGCGAATTTGTTACGCACGTATTATTTGTCTATATATTACTATTGATTATTAGGGAATTATGATTTATACAAAATCAATTATTTTGAACTTGCATCCTTGTGGTACCTTTCCGGCTTTCTGGTTTATCTTGTAGTGATAATACAGCTTCTGCGCAAGAGTCGGGAACTTGTAATCATAGACAACCATAGCAAAGCCCTTGGCACTATGTTGACGAATGAACGGCTCAATGATGGAGAAAGTCTTACCTGAACCAGGAGTACCGACTACCCATGTTCCTCGGAAAGGGTTCACGATATTCACCCAACCTTTGCGGAACTTGCCCTTGTAGTAATAGCGCATCGGGATGTTTACGCTATACTTGTTCTTCTGTAGCTCCTGGCATTGCTCAAAAGACTCGTTCTCGAAGTTGAAACGGTCTTTGAGCAATCCTTTCTTCAGGAACTTGGAGATATTGTCAAGGGCAACATGGATGCAGATAGTACCAAGAATAGAGGCTACCATGTAGAGCCAGATGTTCAGACTGATGGTATAGAACCTCATGTCCATACGATGACCGAAAAGCCATATAGACAGTATGGTAACGAACAGTCCACTCACCAACGGATAGAACACTTGACGACGAGCATCAAACTCCAAATGTTTCTTGTTTCGGGTGCCAATGCAAGTGATACAGATAAGCACGATGGTAGCAATCTTGCTCCATACGAGGTTGCCATCCATATAGATAAACCACCTCTTTACACGGCTATGAATGTCACAAACAATGCCACCCCAATAGTCAAGCAACGCAGGATCTATAGCATACTCAAAGAACTCCACTATCAATGATAAGTAGATCAGACAGCGGAATATCTTATACATAGTCTGTAATTCTTTTGTTTCCTCCATGAAACCTTATTCTTGTGTTATAGTGAATATTTAATGCTAATTATATAAAGTAATGATTGGACGGACTTTATGTGCTTGCGTCTTTGGCGTTTCTTGAAGTGCTCCTGATGCTAACGAGTACAACCAGGCTTTGGCTGTTTCCTGGTCTTTCACCTCTGTAGAAGTCCAATACCAACACTCATCCGGATTGTCTGGAATCACATCGCCTCCGCACTTGCGAATATACGTATTTACCGCACTGCGTGCTTGATACAAGAGTTTGATCTGAGCAACGGAAGGGATGTAGGCACTCTGACCATATTGCCACATGTCAAAGACTGCAGAAGCTGCAGGTGAAGTGCCAGAGGAATACATAGCATGAGTATTGCCATTGCCATCGAATGCAGTAATATCAGCTGATGTATTATGTTTCAATCCGAGAGAGTCAGAATAGGCAAACGGCTCAATGTCCTTTAGATAGACAGCATAGCCTGTGCCTTGGATGTCCTCGTTCTGATTCACATAGAATACCACGGCTATAGGAGTCTTGTTTTGGGACTTAACTTCCTCGAATCTTACGACTTTGCCATCTGTACAGAGGATGTCGCAGGTCTTCATTGCCGTATCAGGAAAGTCTCGATGCTCATCGCATGAGGCAAATGCTACTGCCATGAGAGTAGCACAAATGATATGTAGTATCTTCATTGTTGCTATTTCTTTAAAGTGGGTATCTTGAATCCTATCACGATGCCAGTGCGAAACAAGTCTTCCCGTTTGGGAAGAGTGAGATCACATTTGGCTTGAACAAACAATCCCCACCCATGACGTAGGGCAAAATTATGCTCGTAACCGACATGCAAGCCACCGACAAACTTGTCAGTGTCACTGCCAGCACTTGCGCCAATTCGGAGGTTTCCGTAGTTATTCCTGCCTCTTGCCACACAGGGTTTGTAGGCAGCACCAACTCCCCATGTACGGTAGTTGTTCCAAAACGACTCTGGGCAGACATGTCCGCATGATGCACATTCATCCCATTTGATGTAACCGTTGATGAAGTACTCCCAAGCGTTGTGGTAGCGTGTTTCATGTTCCCATGAGATTGTGGCATCCAAGCCTCTCTGATATAAGGCTCCTGCACCAACGGATATTCGGTCGCTATGGCTCTGGGCGAATGATGAGACTGAAACAAACAGTCCCATCATCAATGATAAAATGTATTTCTTCATCGTCCTATTCCTCCATCATTAAGTATGAGTTGAATGAATCGGCATACAGAACATCTTCATAGTCTATATCCAAACTGATGGTTCTTCCACTAATCTGCTTCTCAGAAATCTCAATAGTCAGCACCTTGTCGTTAGGGAATGTCATCTTTTTCAGGACGAGAACGTTTCTATAACCATATTTGAAGGTCTTGGACTGGTCAAGCACCATAGCTGGCGTAAGCTCAATCATCTGGGCATTAGTTGCCTTGGAAACCTTCTTGTCATTCAGCTTGATACGCATCTCGTCGATGTCAAAGCGGATATTGGTGCAGTTCTCGATGCTAAAATCAATGAAGAAGTATTCTCCTACAGAGTAGATGTCGTTCAACCTCATGGTCATTCTGTGCTGCTTGGTGCTCACATTTCGTATTCTTGCCGGTGAGTTCCAGATCTTTCGGGCATATCTGGTCATTTCCTCAGTACTCATTGATACAGAAGGATTATGGTATGGAATCTTCTCCGAAGCAAGAATCTGTTTGTCTGTAACTGCTTCCTGCATTCGTGTAGTGTATATCAGAGCGTACTGGGTTCTGTAACGCTCTGTAACTATCGTCACAATAGCAAGGATGTCACCATCTGCATGTACGGCTGCACCTTCCTTGGGTTTCAAACGGATGGTATTGTTGATTGGCTGGTCGCCAACAACTGCATCCGTAGAAATGTCAACGAAGCGGACTGGCTCAGAGGCGGTAATGACTGTTGTGACATTCTCATTGATGGTAAGCTGCTCCATTTCCAGATACGTCTGTTGTGCAAGGGATGGGAGGGAGGCTAATGCGCATACTACCAATGCGCAGAATTTCTTGATAGTCTTCATATTTATATATGTTTTGCTCGTTATTATTTATCTTTCTGGTTTGAACGTGAATTGATGAGATACACGAATGTTCCGTATTTCAGTTTGGCTGAGTTCTTCTTGATTGCCTTGCTGATAGCGTTGCTTGTCTTCTGGACGGCATTGCTGACGGCTTGCGCTCCCCATGTAGCCAAATTTGAACCTGCAGTGGATGTGGTATTGGTGAGAGTGGAGGTGTTGCTTAATGCGCCACTACTTACATCCTTGGTCGTTTCTCTGAACTGGCTACTTGGCACATACAGTCCTTCAAGTCCATCAGTATCATAGAGTGATAGATTTACCTTGATGATGTCATCATCTACCATTATGCTCTTGACATTACCTTTGACACGCTGTGAACCGAAACCGCTCATTGTGGCATAGATATAGGAGCCTTTATGAACAACTACCTCATTTATGACAATGTCATCGAGAAGACGAAGACGTACTCTTGATCCATCCACCGCCTTGATGTTTTCGTCTATGATTGCTTTGATAAGCCCAGGTTCCTTGTCATTATCACACAGCGTATTGAAGTAGTCGGAAGTTACCTTAACTTTCTTGACAACCTCTTGCGGTTCATCGTCATTGTTCTTTTTCTTTTCCGGAACTTCCGTCTTTTCTTCCTGTGAATCACCAGTTTTGGTCGTGACCTCAGCTTGCAAAGATGGAGTAGTGACCTGCTGAGCTTGCATTCTTGCCTGAGCAATGGCCCGATTGAGTTCTTCCATCGCTTCCTGCTCACGTTGTTTGCCACGAGCTATGCGGTCATTTTCTGAACTGCCCTCGCCTTTTGCGATTTCTTGGCCCTTTTGTGCGCTTTCCTGTAGCTGTCTTTGCATCTCAGAGAGTTTCTCGGCTTCCTGGGCTTCAAGTTGTTTACGTTCATCATCTGAGTATTTTGAATCGTACTCTTCTTTGGTGTCTTCTTCATTGCGTTCAATGTTTCCTAAAGCTGAATAATCGTCTATCTTGCCGTATGATTTTAGCATACTCTCATACTTGTTTCCAATGCCGTCTCCCTTCATCTTGGCATCAGGTAGGTCTGGATTAAGATATTCTGTCGTTGTGAGACCGTCAGGAATCTCAGCCTTCTCCGTATGAAAGAGGTCAATGACGAAATAGCCGACAAACAACAGAGGAAAGTAGATGATAATGGGTATCATATACTTTGGCTGTTTCCAGTTAATCTTTTTCAGTGCGTCCATCGTTTTCTATCTTTTCGTTATTATTCTTTTGATTATCTCTATTCATTGGCGTAGGCATTCCCAACTGCTTTTCTGACCTTGTTATGCCTCTGACGCAACATCTGTTCTTGCCTTTCGGTGGCACTTTGTCTTGACTGCTGGTGACTGTACACCACTGCCATCCTGTAGATGTTTAGACCAAAACTGAGAATGATGAATCCAAAGACGAGGGATAGGAACAACCGTTTGTGGTCATTTGCAAACAGTTGTACCTTGCCGGCCAGTAAGTCAAGCTTCATAGTCTTTGCAAACTTGCGACCTGCCTTCACCTCCTTCTCGTATCTCTGACGATATTTAGGATCGTCCTTGTCTGGCATCTTTTCACCTACGAGCATTTTCTTCCACCCCATATCAATATGTCAGTTTGGTCTTTTGTTCCACATCCTTGTTAAGAAGGGTTCTCCAGTTGGTGATGAGCAATCCATGAGGGTTGTTGTCAGTACGGGGAACACGCTTCAAATGACCTGCCGTCACAAGTTCTCTAGTCATTATGCTTGTACGTCGCTCGATGCGCTGTCTGCCATAGTAGGTGAACTCCATCTTCTCCTTATCGAACTTGATACTATCACAGAAGATGCTGAACACCGCACTCGTACCCATAATGTTTGAATAGAAGCCTTTCTCCTTCAACGTGTTGTACTGTGCAAGACCAGTTTCGTCAACCAGATACATGGCTTTGTCCATTGTATATTTGATGTACTTGTCATCTGGCGCAAGGGTAAAGAAGTAATGATGGAACATTTCCACATGACTCTTGGCTTCCACATCGAGTGTTTCTTCCATGGTGCTACGCTGAACGAGAATAGGTACATTGCCATCCAATACGTACACTTTCTGATGCGCATCCGATACCATTACCTTGGCAGTCCAAATGCTGGAGATGCAGATGATGATACAACCCACAAGGAATAGTGAGCAGATGATCATCACCAACTTGATTTTGTTTTCGAGATTCCTTATTACCATATTTTGTATTGTTTACTGTTTTACATCACTTTGCTTAACATGCCCTGAGTTGAAATCTTGGCTTGTTGTGCCACACCTTCACCGAAGTTTCGGGTAGAGAATGCTGTATCTCCTTCTGGAATCATCCATGCAGCAAGGTCTGGAACGAGGTTCAGACATTTCAACGCTACAATGCTTGCTGCCATCAGATAACCGGCAGAGAAGAACGAGTTCTGCAGATATGCTGCCATCGTCTGCTCACTTTCGGTAATGGCTGTAAGGTTTTCTACCTGAATGCAGAGCACTATATCAAAGAGCAATAGGACATAAAAGCCCACGAAGTATAGGCTTATTACAAAGAAAGAATAAGCGCATAAAAAGAAATAAAATCGGTAGAATATATTGTATATTAGCTATTTAATTATCTTTTCCGATTCTGTCCAAGAAAGTATATCAAGTAATGGTTTTAACGATATTTTGTTGTATTTTTGTTGCGTAATACAGAAAATTTTGGTAATTTTGCAGCGTAAAAACAGGGGTAAATCTGCCTGTGAAAAGAAAAAATATAAGGAAAGGAAAACATCATGGCACGACCGAAGAAAGTACAAAAGGTGAAAGAACCTGTCCGCATCCGTCAGCGAAAGTTGGCTAACGGAAACATGAGCCTGTATCTCGATGTCTATGTAAAGGGGGTACGCAAGGTGGAGTCTCTCGGATTGTACCTTGTGCCCGAAACGACACCGATAGACCGCCAGCAGAACAACCATGCAAGGCAGGTTGCCGAGAAAATCAAAGCCGAGCGCATCCTTGCACTGCAGAACCACGGTGTGCGCCAGTGGGACAAGGTGAAACGGTCGTGTATAGCGCTTGTGGATTTCCTTAAGGAGTATGAGCAGGAGAAATTCGGTTTCTCTACATCCACCCTCAAAGGCAGACGTGACCTGCGGCTGAAAATCGAAACGTATCTAAAAGAAGCCAACTGCCCGGATATTGTCTTGGCAAACGTGGATGTGGATTTCTGCCGTGGTTTCATCGACTTTCTGCGCTATGCGAAGAACGGGGTGCGCAAGGATGGCAGTGTCATCAGCAACGGTGCGGCGCATCATCATCAGGCAGTCCTGAACGGTGCGCTGAACAAAGCCGTGCGTGACGGCATCCTGTCAGCAAATCCGTTGAAGTCCATCAGTGCAAAGGAGAAGTATCAGCCAACCGAAAGCATGAGGGAATACCTCACATTGGAGGAAATGAAAGCAGCGATGGCTGCGCCCTGCCCCCATGAGGATGTTAAACGTGCGTTCCTGTTCTCCTGTTTCACCGGGCTTCGCCTTAGCGATGTGCGGTCGTTGACATGGGGAAAGATTGTCAAAGCCCCCGATGGAAAGACCTTATATATAAGGATAAAGATGCAGAAGACCCAAAAGCTGATAAACGTGCCGTTATCAAAAGAGGCTGTCGATTGCCTGAACCCCAAAGAGAATCCCGAAGAACCGATTTTCACATTGCCGACGGGGACTTCTAACATTGAGCGGAACATAGAGAAATGGATGCAGAACGCACAGATAGACAAGCATATAACCTATCATTGCAGCCGACATACCGCAGCTACCATGCTGCTCACACTCGGTGCGGACATATACACCACATCGAAGCTGCTCGGTCATGCCAATGTGAACACGACCGCCATCTATGCAAAGATTGTGGACCAAAAGAAAGTGGAAACGGTCAATCTTGTGGATGACTTCTTTTCAAAGCAACCACAAACGGAGGGAAACAGATGAAAATAACGATAAGGACACGGATATTGAAAACGGGAAGCCGATCCATATACCTTGATTTCTATGAAAAGGGGAAAAGATGGATCGAGTACCTGAACCTGTTTCTTGTGCCGGACGACGCACCCGATGCAAGGCGGCTCAATGAAGCGGCTATGGCAAAGGCGAATGAGATAAAGTCAAAGCGGATGCTCGGTATTGACGAGGACGAAACGGAGGCAGACAACGACAATACAAAGCAACTGCCCAAACGGATTTTTGCGGATTGGCTTGACTGCCATATCGAAGGAATTAGACGCAATCCGTCCTATTCTCCGGCAACGTACCGCAACTACCGTTCTTGTGTCAATATAATAAAGGAGTATCTGAAACACCGCCGCAGACCCCGCTTCCTGATGTCTAAAATCGACAAGAAGTTTATTGTCGGATTGCTTGACTTCATGAAGAACACCTACCGGAATACCAAATCGCCCGACAATCCCAAAGAATTGTCACTCCACACGCTGCATCTGCACCAGAGTACACTTGTGCGTATGCTCAATGCTGCGGTAAAAGAGGGAGTGATGGATAAAAATCCTTTCTATGCTTTGGGCAGACACGAGCGGATATCCAAACAACAGTCAGAAAGGGAGTATCTCACGAGGGAGGAACTTCTTGCGCTAATCGAGGCTCCGACAACCAACGAGACAACCAAACGGGCATTCCTGTTCTGCTGCTTTACCGGACTGCGGTATAGCGATGTTTCCGTACTGAATATCATCCGTCTTTGATACCTTGGCATGGAAATCGAGCCATCTCTTCGGGTCATACTGGATGAACTGGCTTCTCTGAGCCTCCTGGGTGAGGATAAGAAAAGTCCTTATCTCTGTGAACTCCCTTCCCTCGAAGTATCTGAAATAACTCCTTGTCAGGAACTCCGCATCGTCCGGCACGTCATGGTGATATGCCTGTCTGCACAGAATATCCTGCTTCTGCAGTGCATATCCCTCACCGATAGTCTGAAGGATATTGGATAGCACGTCATGAAACAGCATGTACTGCTGCGCATCCGTACAGAGCTGCTGGACCGGATTGGTTATCTCGAAGATAACTGACGGCTCGCCTCTGGCCGAGAACAGCACGACATTGCCGTCCGTCTCCTCCAGCTGCGCATAGAGTCCGTCAAATATTCTTTTCCTTTTGTGTGCCATACTGTATAAAGTGATTTACTGTTCTTTTCTCAGGCTTCTGTAGATATAGATGCCTCTTGCCCTTTTCTTGTTGTGGAGTCCTCCACGCTGCTTGATGTAGATGGTTATCAGTCCTACCAGTGCCATGACCATCATGGCTATGAACCCTGCAACCTTTCCCAAAGCGATTGAGAAACCGATGAAGCCTACGAATGATACGCCTATGGCTGCCGCTGCCAGAGTAAGGAAACGGCCGCGTATGCCCATAAACTCCAGCGGCTTCTGCAATCCCTTGAACACAGGGTATCCTTCCTGATTCATTGTCATGTCGGGTAAGGATTACTGGAAGAACAGCGGAAGAGCTTCCGAAAGTGCGATGAAAGCGATACAGCCTCCGATAGTAAGCATGATGGTCTTCTTCACGTCCTGGTCTCCGTTCTGCATCTTGAAGTAGACGTTGAAGGCACCGACCAGAACGATAACGGCAGCAATGGCCTTCATCAGGTTCGATACCGGAGTCTGGTAGGAACTGACTTCCTGTGTGGCCTTGGTAAAACCTGCTGCACCCTTGCTTCCTGCCATTACGTTTGATGTGGAAATAACGAGTGCTATGGCCGCCATCACGCTCTTCTGTGCAAAACTTGAACCGATGAAACGCTCCGTAAGATTCCGGGCATTTTTCTTTATTATCTGCATTTCTGAATAATGTTAAAGGATTTCATCGCCAAAGAAACAGATGTCACTAAAGGAACGGTATATATATCAGGCATTCTCACAGCTGAAGATAACGGCACCGAGGTCACTGGTACCGGTCTCTGCCAGCCGGTTTATTTCCTGAATGATATTCTCAACCAGAATGCCGTCAGTCATGATGGCCTCCCGGTAAACGTGTCTGGGAGATTCTGATTTGGATGCAGATTTTTCTGTACTGTCAGAATCACTATTTTCATTCTCAGCTCCGGGATTCTCTATATTATTCTCTTCCTGATTCTCTTCTTTGGATTCAGGTCCATCCCGGTTTATCCTTATCGGCTTGAAGCTTCGTGCCTCTTCCGATATGTCTATGTCCTCTTCTTTATGGCTGTCCTGCTCAGCATTCTGTGCGGCCTTTGCCCTCTGGAAGTCCATGAAAATCATTGCCGCATAGTAGAATACCATTGCCACGAAGAGAAGGAATACTATCTGTCCGTACTGCATGGCTGTTGTAATATGATATTGGATGAAAGAGCAGAACTGTCCTCCGGAAGCGGAAGGATATGCAGTCCCAGTCTGATGCCCCGGCTTTCCAGACGTTCCCTGCGTTCCGTACTGCCGGTATAATAAATCACGTTGTGTTCCTCACTGATGATGTATCCGTTTGACTTCATGTTTGAGCGTACCCTTACCTTTGCCCTGTTTGAAATGACACGGATACCGGTTATGGGTTCCAGTCCGAAGACGATACGCCGTCTTTCCCTCTTTACCATCTGAGTACGGATACGTGAGGAAATCAGGTGCTTTTCTTCACTGCTGCGCTTCAGTCCGATTGCAGCGGCTATGCGTCCGACACTCATCCGGGTAATGTCGAGAGCTTTCCCTATCTCAGAGAAGGAACACTCCTGAAAGTGGTTTCTGATATAGTCGGCACGCTCCATCCATCTGGATTTGGCCATTTTTACAAGTCCAAGTTCACGGGCTTTCAGCTTGACGGTCGATTCGCTCAGATTAAGAACGGCAGCTGTATAGGCTGTGGTCTCTACCGGATACAGTTCGACAAGAGCGGCCAGCATCCTGTCGGTCCAGTCTGTCTTTTTCATATCCTACAGATTATAACTGTTAAACAAAGATTTCTTTTCCCTTCTGTATTCTGCCAGACGTGGCAGATATGACTTGAAGAATGCCCTTACGATGGCATTCACCAGGTCAGAGCGGCATCTGCCATGTATATCGCAGTCATCCAGTGAATCCGCAAGGTCACGGTCAAGCTTGCAGACAAGTCTTTCTGTTTTGTCCGTTTTGGAATCGTCCGATTGAAGGTATTCCATGAAGTCATCCCAGCATCCTGTATCCGAAAGGGAAACAGCAGTATCCTTTTCCTGTGCTTCATTATTATTTTCATTTTGCTCAACCTGTGTTCCTGCGGTATCTTGCGTCAATATAAGTTCTGAATCATTGATGCCTCTTGTCAGGTCATCTATTTCCGGTATATCCTTACTCATAGTGCTATGGTTATTGAAGTTTACTGATTATTCTGGTTCTTTATTCTGATTGCAGTTGCCATTTTCTGAAGATTTGGTTTCAGATTGGCCGGTAATGTCCTGTGAAGATTCATCAGACGGCTGTGCCTTCTTTTTCTTCTTAGGCTTGGGATTCAGATTTTCCGTCAGCTGTATGCCTTTGAGTTCTTTTTCCCTTATCGGATGAAGTGTATCGAAGATACTCTGATAGACCTTGTCAAAGACCGGTGTAACGATAGCGGCCTGCATATCCAGTGCCGCCATAGTACTGAACCGTTCCATATCAGCACGTTTTGGAATCTTCGCAGTGACGTATCCATAGTTGGAGAAAGTATCCCTTGCATTGTCCCAGATAAGCAGTTCGGAACGCTTGCCGATTCTTCCGTCATTCAGATTGGGAATGATGAAGAGTCTGGCCTTCATCCTTTCACCGACAGCCTTTTTCAGCCGGTCAACAAACATGAGGAAACTGGCCGTGGACGGAACGGTTACCAGGTCATAATGAAATGGAACTATGATGATATCCGAGTTGACGAACATGGGTATCAGTCCTTCCGCTTTCAGACTGCTCGGTGTGTCCATCAGAACAATGTCAATTTCAGGATCATTGTGCAGCTTCTCCATAAGGGAAGTCATCATCGCCTTGTCATTGGCTTCGTATGCCCATACCTCATATGGCATTTCCTGTTCGCCGTATTTTCTGATGTCGGCTTTTCGGCACTTCATGATGGAGTGCTGGAAGTCGCAGTCTATCACCACAACCCTTACACCCTTTGTCACCAGATAGTTGGCAAAGGTGACGCAGAGTGTAGTCTTTCCAACGCCTCCCTTCTGATTGGCGAATGTCACTATAACCGGAGTTTGTATCATTTCAAGTATTGATTGATTTTGTGACAAATGTATTAACCAAAGTATTCAGATAAGAAATGCGCAACACAATTGTTAATTAGGTTATTTAAACCTATGTTATTTGGTATACTATTATTATCTACCAAAGTGTTTTTGACTAAAAATGTTACAATTAAAAATCATTTATTAGTATTATATGAAACAATGCACTAAATTTGTAATATTCAGTTTTTAAAAGGGAGTATAAATATGTATATTTCAAAAGTATCATTAGTGAATTATCGCAATTTTGAGAATTCATTTTTCCTTTTCAATAAAGGAATAAATACTATAATTGGAGAAAATGCATCTGGTAAGACCAATTTATTCAGGGCTATTCGTCTTATATTGGATGATAACTTATTATCTTCTGCATATAAACTTAATGAAAACGATTTCAATAGAAATTTGATAAATTGGAAAGGAAGATGGATTATAATAAGTTTGGAGTTCAGTGAAATATCAAATGAAGAAGCTATCCAAGCTTTATTCGTTTATGGAAGTGGAGTCATAGCAGATGATAAAGTTAAAAAGGCAACTTATAATTTATTTTTTAGGCCTAAGTCTGAAATCAGAAAACAACTTTCAGAATTAAAAAAAGGAGATCATGATGGCTTAAAAAGTATTTTAGATAAAATTACTATTAATGATTATGAGACGGTTTTTACAGGGAAGAGTACGGTTGATTTTAATGATAAAAATGTACAAAATGAATTGATGGGAGACTTTGAAAACGTAATTTTCAATTATGAGATAGATGATTCAAAGTTTGGAGGTTGTATCCCTCATCAATTATCTGTTAGGAAAGAAGTTTCATTTACTTTCATTAAGGCATTGCGAGATGTTGTATCAGACTTCCAAGATAATAAAAAAAATCCTTTATTGACACTTCTAAAAAGTAAAAGTGAAGAGTTAAATGATGATGATTCAGAAGTAATATCAAAAAAAGTGAAAGATTTAAATGAAACGATAGAAAACTTAAATGATATTAAGGAAATTACTAATAATATTTCCGAAACAATAAAAGAGGCTGTTGGTACAACTTACTCTCCTTCTTCATTGTCTATAAAATCCAATCTTCCTAATGAGACCGAAAAATTATTTCATGCATTAAAATTGTTTATCGGAGAACCGGAAGAAGATTATGAAGGTAGTATTCATGAATTAAGTTTAGGTGGGGCTAATTTAATATACCTAACATTGAAACTTCTAGAGTATAAATATAGAAAAGAGAAAGATCGGATTGGAAACTTTCTTCTAATAGAAGAGCCTGAAGCACATATTCATACACATATACAGAAGGCTTTATTTGATAAAATAGAATATGAAGATACACAAATTATTTATTCAACGCATTCCACTCATATTTCGGAGGTTTCAAATATCTCAAATATCTCAAATATGAATATTATAAATAGGTTTAAAAATTATTCTGAAGTTTATCAACCATTTATAGGTCTAAAAAATGAAGAAAGAATGCATATACAAAGGTTTTTAGATGCCATAAGGTGTAATATTCTATTTGCAAAAAGTGTTATCTTAGTAGAGGGAGATGCTGAAGAAATACTTATTCCAATTATGGTAAAGAAAACGTTAGGAATTAGTCTTGATGAATTAGGAATAAGTTTAATTAATGTTAGAAGTACTGGTTTTGAGAATCTTGCACTGTTATTTCATAATCAAAGAATAAAGAAAAGATGTGCCATTATTACAGATTTAGATAGATCTATAACTGGAAAAGTTACCAAGGCTCATAAATTAGGATTAAGTAGAAAAGAAAAGTTGAGAGGCCTAAAAAAAAGGAGCAAGTGGATTGGCTCATTTTTTGCTGAACATACATTCGAGATAGAATTTATAAAGGCTGGAAATGTTGATGCAATCTTGTCAACTATTAAAGATGTTTATGTTGACAATGCTACAATTAAAATATCCGAAGAAGATATAAAGTCTGATGACATAAAGAAATATGGAAAACGGATTCTAACGATGGCTGAAAATAAGGGTAAAGGGTGGTATGCAATACTTCTAAGTAAGTATATAACTCCATCTATATGTATTCCTAAATATATATTAGATGCTATTGTATTTGCAAAATCTAAATTTTCAAACGAATTAATTGTTCAAATGCTAGAATATGTATTAGATACATATAATGAAGATGAAGAAATTGATAATCTTAAAAACGAATTAAAATCGTATAATGAAGGACGTACTTCTTTTGACGATATTAAGAAAACTTTAAAAAAAGTATTGAATAAAAATGAGCCAATATTATATATATTAAATCAACTATAGATATGTTTGTTTGGGGAAAGAATGATTTGAATCCAGAGCAGGAAAAGGCTATATATAATGAAAACAGTATCTTATTAATAGCATGTCCAGGGAGTGGAAAAACAAGAACAATAACGTATAAGATAGCTTATGAACTTTCTAAATTAGAATCCAATAAACAGTATATTATTGCTATCACATATACAAATCGTGCTGCAGATGAAATAAAAGAACGAATAGAATTATTGGGGGTAGATACTGAACAACTATGGATTGGAACTATTCATTCATTCTGTGTTGAATGGATTCTTAAACCGTACCATATGTATATAGAAGAACTAAAATTTGGATATGATATTATTAATACTAATGATACTGAGAATTATCTAGTGTCTTTATGTGACTCATATTCAACACCGAAGAAAAAAATTACATATTGGGATTGTCTTTGTTATTGCTTCACATCGGAAGGCTTGAAGATAAATTGCACCAAATCTACAATAAAAAAGACTGTAGAATCAATTATCTGTGATTACTATCAGATTTTAAAAGAAAAGCATGAAATAGATTATGAATTAATATTATATTATTCATATTGTCTTTTGAAAGAAAATCAAAGTATATGTAAGACTCTGTCTAATATTTTTCCTTATATTTTAATTGATGAATATCAAGATACAAAAGAATTGCAGTATGTGATTTTAGGTGCAATTTTAAAAACCGGAAAAGATAATAAAGCTTTTATTGTTGGTGATCCGAATCAATCTATATATGGTAATTTAGGAGGTTTTCCAATGGATAAAGCTCAATTGGAAAATGTAACGGGATTATATTATGACGAATTATCATTAAGCTATAATTATAGATCATCATCTCTTCTTGTATCATATTTTGATTATTTTAAAACTTATGCAAACAAAATAGAGGCTGTTGGAAAAACGAAGGACTACCAAAGCGTTATTAGTTATAATAAGACTGTTTCAGTTGAAGATTTAGAAAATGAAATAGTTCGTATAATTAAAACAAATATTGATGAATATCGTATTTCTCCGAATGAAATATGTATACTTGCACCCCAATGGATTCATTTATCAGGTTTAACTAGAAATTTAATGGCACGCTTACCTCAATATAGTTTTGATGGGCCCGGCATGGCACCATTTGCACGTGATATTGATAATTTTTGGTATAAATTATCACGTATTATATTAACAGACTCTACTCCGGGTTTATATATCAGAAGATTACGTTGGGCAAGTGAAATAGTAACAAACCTTTTATCAATTGGAGTAACAAATATTGATTTATCTGCCAAACAAATATTATATATTTGTAATAGCATATCAATAAACGAACAAGATGGTTTGGAGTATCTAAAAAAATTTTTCGATGCATTTCTTGAAAGAGTCAATATTGACATTAATCAGAATAAATATTTAAAAATGCATTATGATGCTTTTTTGATAGCTCTGAAAAACGTATTGATAGTTTAAAAAAGAAAGGTGCAGAGTTTATAATGCACATTGATGCATTTAGAAAAGTCTTTCAACAAAAAAAAGGAATTACTATCTCAACAAACCATGGGGTAAAAGGAGCAGAATTTGATACAGTAATAGCTTTTGGACTGTTAGATGGCTATGTTCCACATTTTAGTGAGTCAAATAAGGAAGAGAGTGCTAAACGAATATTGTATGTTATTGCTTCAAGAGCAAGGAAAAACTTATATTTAATATCTGAGCAAGGTCGAAATAAAACTCCAACTCCCATACTTAGTAAATATGGATATAAATATAAGTAAATATTTGTGGTAGTCTAAATAATATAATGGCGTTCACCTTAAAATCTTAAAATTAAATAAAAAAAATAGAGGGCTGTCACCCCTCTATGCGCTATTTACCTTTTAGTAGGTAAACTTCTACAATGTTCTCTCACGTATTCCAGTTTGCCAAATCGGAACCTCTAGTAAGAACGAACATGTACAGGCTTGCCACATGAGCACTGGACTGTTATCATTTTTTGAGACAGAGCCCAACCCTAACAGTTCAAAAAGTTGAGATGTCTTTTTATACTTTTATTCATATATTTAACCTTGTCATTTTTACATTGTATCTTGTTTGGCTTATACAATGGATGGCAAGGAAGACAAAGGTAATTATATATATTGAAATGGGAAAATGTATTGATGATTAATATTTTTAGTGTTTTTGATTATCTTTTTATTGAACGTTCATCATCAACATTATCATAGTTACCTTTCTGACCAACTTCCCACTCACGTTTCTCACTATGACTGCCACCACCTGCATCACGCAGCTTGGCTTTGCCAGAGAAGCGTGAAGTAGGTTTTGTTGGTTGTTGGGGTTTATATCGTTCAATTTGCTTCATCCGCTGTTCCTTTAACCGTTGAAGATTAAAGTTCTCTTCAGTAAGGTTTATAATGATATGCTGCTTGAAGTTGATGGCATAAGTTGCATCCTCATCATGACAGATAGTAAAACCTTCTTCATGCAGTTGCCTTCTGATAGAGGTTACTGTTTCATCATTGAATATCTCACGCAAACGGTTTACAGCATCAGTATGATATTGTGTTCTTTCCGGAGATATATCTACTAAATCTGTCCGGGAAACCTTAAATATCTTACAAAGCAAATCCCGTTCAGCCTCAGTAGCCGGACTGAACATTTCTACCATAGCTATACGGTTATTACGGTCAATTGCTTCTGCCATAAAAGGTTTCAACGGACGGCTTTGGTCATCAAAATAGATGATACCTTTCTTGATATAGGCACGCTGCTTCCTGATTTTACTGTATATTTCACCCTGGGTAATCTTCGGATTGAGTGTTAGTAACCGGTCAATATAGTCCTCAATCCGATTGAACCGTTCTTCAGGAGTAGTAAAGTCCAGAAACTCCTCTACAGCCAGTACTCTTGCACCATGAATGACGGTCTTGTTTGCATGATCAACGAGCATATATCCGTATGGAGCATCCTTCTTGCCGAAGAACACAATGTCAATACCGAACTTCGTTTTCAGTTCCTTCTGCAGTTCCTCCTTGTTGGAACTTACATCACGGTATTTCTTTAATATGCTTCTAAGCTGACGGCAACGTGTCCTTTCCCGATAACCGCTCTTGAAAAGACTTTCTATTTCAGTAAAAGGAATTTCCTTCTGAACCTTTCCACCATGCTTGACGAATACATTCCCTTCTTTCTGATAGACCTGGAAACCATTATTGCCTTGAACTGGGCAAATGAAGAGAATGTGTACTGCTTGGACAAATTAATGTCATCTTCCGTTTTTTTCTTCCTGTCATTCCCAAGAATGCGGTCAATGACTTCCTGAGAACGTCTGCGCTCATGGCTGTGCTGAATCTTTCTTCCATCAGGTGCCACTCTCGAAGTGATGATATGAAGATGGGTATTCTCCGTGTCATAATGGGAGTAAACAAGCAACGGCTGACCGGATTCTCCGTATCCCATTTCCTTGAGATACTGGTGTGCAAAATCCAACAATTCTTCTTCCGACATGTCGTGACCCTTACATGATATGGCCACATGAAACTGCGGTTTCCTGATTCTGCTGTTCTGTGAACTGTACTTCTGGAGATAACCGACTAGCTCACTCGGGGTAGGTTTGTGAAATGTTCCGAGTGAACCGAAATTCTGAATCTCGATAAGCCGTGCAACACCTTTCGAGACTTTATGTTCATTATATCCTACAGCATGGAAGTTAGAGCTTCCCGGTAATATGGTTGCTATCATATTGAATTCTAATAATCATGGTTTATGTGACTGAGTATCCGAAATACTTCAAGCTCATTAATCTATGGTTACACAATAATAATATCTGAAATGATTGAATACCGTGTAATCTGCAATTCAGATTCTGACAGCTTTCTGTGTCAGAGAATCAAGGTCTTTCTTTATTCGGTTCAATGTTTCCTGAGTTTCAAGGATAACAGGTAACAGAACTTCCTGAATATAGCTGGGAGCGAGTAACCCGGCTACCGCAAGTTCATTGGCACGTTTAACTGACTGATTAAGGTTTCCTCCTGCCCAGGAAAGTTCATTCTGATATTTTCGGTAAAACAAACCCAAATCATTCATCAGTTCGAGCTGCCTTTTGGTTCCGATATTTGAATACTCTGCCAGTGCAGAGCGTATATAATGACTCACGGATGAATAGGAGGCAGATTTCTCCTTAAACTGTTGTACTTCCTCCGGTGTCATTCTGACCTTGATGTACTTGGTTCTCTGATTCTTCATACTTGGATACATTGGTGGTTAGGTTTCCCGGACCTTCTTTCGCCATGCGAAACAGCGGCCAGCCGCTCCGATGCGCCAGCATTCGGCAAGTTACTTTTGTGAGTACGAAACGGAGTTTTGTGGCCACAAAAGTACAACTTGCTTGCTTGCTTGGAAAACTCTGCACAGCAGAACGATGCCTTCCGGGAATGATTATTACACCCAAATTTACCGGAGAAAGCCGTTGCAAACCGAAATCTGCAACACAATTCTTTGGAGGCATATTCCGGCTTACCATGTGCTGTAGCATCAGGTTGTCCTGGAATATCCACATAGCAGAATATTGTTGTATAGAATCCTAGAACCTATCAAGCCAATATCAGTGTGTTCTGAAATAGATGCTACAAGCATTATTCAATCATAGAACCATACAAATCGCAGTAATCAGTAATCAATGCTTCGTTATTTATGGTTGGATAAACCAAAGTTTCAAAAACACTGAAGATGTAGTTATATGGGATAGATGGCTATTGTTCTCATAAAAACTATATCCAATATAATATGTAGTTCCGATACCATGATAGTATGGTAAAAGTAACCTGATTGTCTCAGTACCTGGAATTCCAATAAAAGGGAAAATGAAATCTTGTAGCTGATTCAGCTGATGAAATGGCTATCGGGAAACCTTATTTTATCTGAACTATATTGCAAAAATATTCAGATGGAATAACCCTGTATTCAGAGTCTGGAGACACCTTATCACCATAGTGATATAACACTGATAATCAGTAGAAAATCTACTCGAATAACAAGAAAATAGTGTTGCGTAAATTTCTGTATCTCATTGATTTTTAGTATATTTATATAATTAATAAGCTCTTATATTCATTAAATACTACACATTATGTTTGAATTGCTGTTGATTATATATCTGTTGCCGGTACTTATTATCGGTATGTTGCTCCTGAAGCTGGTATTCTGGCTTTTGAAGATTGCCATACGTCTGGCAGTCTGGTTGGTAAAAAAGGCTTTCATCCTTATATGGAAGCTTATCGTACTTGTCTTTGCCATACTTATAGGCTGTGATGTCATGCCCTGGAATCAACCGGACAAATAGAAAGGAACCGCACCAATATGAGAAATGGTACGGTTCTGAAACAAATGGGCTGATTTCCCCTATATGTTCAAATTTAGAATCCCTTGCCTTTGCTTCTGACATATACTGCTTCTTTTTGAGAATCACAGTTTGTCAATCGGAACTGTACATTACATCCTATGGGGATGTCATTAGGAAGTTGATTGGCAAGTGCTGAAATGACATCATCAACGGTATCAAAACCTATGTCTGTAACTTCGGCAATAACTTCGCCTTTGAAATATGCTCTTCCATATATCATCATCTTTTTTGTAATACGAAACATTTTCTCTGCAGGTGATTCAAAGTTACGAACCAAACTCTGTTTACTGTTTTTATTACTGAAAAATATGAAGTCTATGATTTTTGCATTAAGTTCCCATGCTGGAGTAAAGTCTATTTTTACATAGCCTCTTGTTATATTAAATCCATGGCTATGGTTCATACCAAATGCTACCTCATACATATTTGCTCCACAATCGTTTTGAGCAATGGTTGCCCAGGTATGACGAAACGTATAAAAGCAATAATATTCCTCCTTGGACATTCCCATATCTTGGCATATTCGCCTGATTCCCATATTTATATTGGCATTGAAACTATCGGAATTACTATAACGACTATGAAAATTAAACAGATATTCATCTGTCTGGTCCGTAGATAGATATTTATTAAATGTATCCTGTATAAACGGTTCAATACGAATCTCCATGTATGCTTCATCCCTACGACTATGTCTTGTTTTCGCTCTCTTATATCCTATAATACCATTTTTATAATCTTTCTTTTTCAGTTCGTAAAGGTCTATCGTGTTAATACCACCCATACACAATGAAAGCAGGGCTATATCTCTGCCGAGTTCAGGAAGGGGAGATACCATTTTACTTTGTGGCAGAGGACGATTAAAGAATTCACGACAAGCTTCTGCACTGATTGCTCTTTTCAGTGTATTGTCTGATTTTGGGATTATAATTTTTAGCCATGGATTGTATTTTATACGCAAAATACCACGTTCTTCGTCATTCAATTCTATGATTGCTTTCTTAAAAATCTGTCTGATGCAAGTGGGATACATTTCTTTTGCTCTGCTGGTCTTATACAATGTGTCAATCCATTGTGTTAAAACAGAAGTCGTAAGAATGCTAAACATGATTTTGGTAGTACCTATATACCGTTCTAAATGATTGACTGCAAGTTTATAGTTTTTAGCATTACGTTCATGCCCTTCAGATTCCATCTTCGAAATAAACTTTCTCGCATAATCACTGAAGCATGTCTCTTCATCATTTTTGTGAAGGAATTCTATGACATCCTTAAGTTCCCAAAATGTAGCGTCAACACGATTCAGTTTGTCTGTATATTGGCGTATGATTATGGCACAATATTCATTCACTACCGGATCTGTTAACTCACCACTACTGGTTATATGAGCCGGATCAATAATCTTGTTAGTCTTGATGTAACTTGTTTTGCGCTGATGTGTGACTCTAATGTAAACTGTATAGAATCCATCTGATCTTGGCTTTTTTACCGTTGCTTTGAATGTTGTCATACCTACTATATTTTAATGATAAAACAATGGGGAAAACTTTGGGGTAAACGGGGTAAACATGGCCATTTTTGGGGTAAACATAGAGTAAAACAAATACGTTTATTTGGCTCATTTTTTGCGGTCAAATGTACGAACCGTCTAAGCGCAAATCAGGCTGTAACTACCGTAAAACGGTGAATTACAGCCTGATATAAAAATAATATTTTTAAGAGATTATTCCTCTATTGCAGCCTGCGCCCCTCTTTCGATAAATTGATTATCAGAAGTTTCCAACACATTTGTATGTGTTTGGTATGTGTTTTGAGATCTCAGACTGAATTTTGTTTGAAATATGGCGATTACTCTTCAATAGCAGCTTGGGCCGCTTTAGTTTCGTTTTGAATATCAAAGAATTACATACTATTTGTATGTGTTTGGTATGTTCTCTGATATATAAAACATTTTTTGAAGACTAACCATTGTACGTCCTGCAATGCGAACATTGCGCGTACATATTATATAATATTGAGTATTACCTCCTTTCTTCTAAAAGTTTTATAATTCTGTCCTTGTCATTCAAATGGGATTCAAGGCGTGTTATTTGCGTATTCAGATTTGCTATCTGTTCCTTCAAAAGCTTGATGGCTTCCTTTTGAGATTCCACTTCCGCACGCTCCTTGGATAACTGCAATGCCAGTTCCGCTTCACCTATTATATTATGGGCACTTCCATGTAAGGAGACTGCCGCCAAATAAGCGGAAATCTGCTGCGGAATGGAGCAGAAGAAAGAAAAGAAATTGCAATCCAAGGCCTCGCTCACCTTGACAAGCCGGCTTGTTTCCATGGTCTCCCTTTCCAAGATGCGGTTTACGTGCTGCTGCGGTACGCCAATCCTACGTCCCAACTCCGATTTGGAGAGTCCGAGTTCGACACGCCGTTTCTCAATTTCGGCACCCACATGCACGTGTCTGATGTTTATTTCCATAGGTTTCAATCATTAAATAGAGATTAAACTAAAAAATATCAAATATTTATTTGGCTACCTAAACATTATTGTGTTACTTTGCAAGCGTTGCACACTTGATTAGTGTATGCAAAGTTAAACATTAAACATTAAACAAGCAAGTATTATGGCAGAAAATGTGGTAAAAATCCGTCCCGCTCTTACCGCCCTCAAAATCGGCGAGTCAATCACCTTCCCTATTTCCAAGTTGAAAAGTGTCCGCACCCAGGCCTCCGAGTTGGGAGCCATTTACAACCGGCAGTACAAGACCCAAACCAACAGGGAGAACATGAGTATCACCGTAAAACGTATTGATTGACGGTCTAATAGCATGGATATGAAAATACTCCAAGTCTTAGACCGGCTGATTCCATACGATGCTTTCCTGAACGACCTTGCGGCTAGGATTGTCGGTATGATTAAGGCTGATAGCAACGACCCCGAATTTGTTAGCCAAAGAAAGGCATACGAATTGTTTGGAAGGCGCAATGTCGAAAGATGGAAACGGCAAGGGAAAGTGGAATCCTACAAAAGGCCGGGAAAGGTGGAATACAGGACTTCAGACCTCCGACTTTTGCAGCGAACCGTACAGGATTACATAGAACCTCCATCACAAGAAGAGAGTGGAAACAATCGGAAAAGCAGAAAAGGTAAACAATAATATGGCTACTTTTAATCTGGAATTGGAATAATAACGCAACGACAAATGAAGGAACTAAAGCCGACATGCGACCCCGATGGTGTCTATTCGGTCAAACGCACATGTGCGGAGCTGGGCGTAAGCCACAAGACACTCCGGAAATACAGGGATAACGGCTACATCAGGCCGCTCAATCCTCAGAACCTTAGTCGTCCCAAATACTCGGGGCAATCAATCATAGAATGTTGGAACCTTCTCAAAACGGTATGATAAGCGAATCCACCATCAACAAGGTCAGGAACCTCGCCATAGAGGATGTCCTTCGTCCATACGTCAAACTTTCAAGGAAAGGTTCGACATTGATGGGACTTTGCCCTTTCCATCCGGAACGGACAGGCTCGTTTGCGGTCACTCCCGGCAAGAACCTGTTCCATTGTTTCAGCTGTAACCGAGGAGGGGACGGTATCGCTTTCATCATGGAAAAAGATAACCTGACCTTCATGGAAGCGGTGGCATTTATTGCCAAGAACAACGGCATACCGGTAGAGTATTCAGACGAAGAACGTAGCGAAGAGGAGCTGGCGGAAGTCAGACACAAGGAATCCCTTCTTGTCATCCTTGACCATCTTCAACGCTTCTTCGTGGAAAACCTGAGGGTGGCAATGACGGACGAGAGCCGGGCAGCCCGTGAATACGCCTACGGCAGATGGCCGGAAGAGTTCTGTTCCATCGCGGGAATCGGTTATGCCCCCAAGGATGGCAACACATTCATGGAGTATTGCCGGGCAAAGGGACTCAACGAGGAATCTCTTTTTGAGCTTGGAATGTTCAAGCGCAACGAGGATGGAAGCGTATATGCCATGTTCCGGCAACGCATCATGATTCCCGTCCGCAACAGGTGGGGACGCATCATCGCTTATTCCGCCCGATACATAGGTAATAACGAGAAAGCCCCGAAATACATCAACTCTTCCACAAGCATCGTTTACTCCAAAGGTGAAACCCTGTTCGGCATTGACCGGGCAAGCCGCCAACGGGATGCCGATTATTTCATTGTGGTGGAAGGTGCGCCGGATGTTCTGAGAATGCACTCCATCGGTTATGACAACACCGTGGCCGCTCTTGGCACCGCATGGACGGACAGCCAGTTTGAGCAACTGAAAAGATTCACAACTTCACTTTGTTTCATACCGGATTCAGACACAGCCGAAGGAAAGCTATACGGACCGGGATTTGAAGCAGTCATGGCAAACGGAGCTTCCGCAATTAAGAAAGGGTTCCATGCAACAGTAAGAGAACTGCCCTTTGCAAAACAAAACGGAAAGAACGATACTGATAGTTACATTCATTGCAAGGAGGATTATTCTTCCCTGAAGGAAAAGCATTTTATTGTATGGCTGGCACAGAAACGCTTCTGCATAGCCGGTTCTTTGATGGAAGAGCGGAAATATGTAGCTGAAATCGCAGACCTTCTGCGTTATGTAAAGGACCAGTTGGTGTTTGACCAGTGCATAGAGCAACTGGCCAAGCTGCACGGCAAGGTCAAGTTGTGGCGTGATGCCGTCACCCAGGCGCGTGGAGAGGCACGGAAGAAACAGGAACATGGTTCGTCCATGAACGAGATGCAGCGTGAAGCGGAACTGCTCCGCCAGTTCGGTCTGTTTGTCCGGGAGAACTGCTATTATGCCATTAGCGAAGAAGACGAGGAGCCGGCAAGAATTTCCAACTTCATCATGGAGCCGCTGTTCCATATCGAGGACGAGAACAACGCCACCCGAATTTTCCGGATGCGGAACATGTATGACGTGTGCCGGGTCATTGAGTTGAAAGAGTCGGAACTATGCTCATTGAGCAATTTCCAACAGAAGGTCGGGTCATTAGGTAACTATGTGTGGCTGGCAAAAATTGACAAGCTCAACCGGGTCAAGGAATACCTGTATTCTAAAACCGATACGGCGGAGCGAATCCGAAAACTGGGATGGAACGCCTCCGAAGAGTTCTTTGCTTTCGGTAACGGTATATTATACGGCGGAACTTTCAAAAATGTCGATAATTTGGGTATTGTCCGGGGTGTCAACGGCAAGGCGTTTTATATTCCGGCGACTTCCAAGATTTATCTCCATAACCCGGAAATCTTTCAGTTTGAGCGGTTTATGGTCCATGAGAACCGCAATGGCGTAAAACTGTATGATTTCGCATCAAGGCTGATTGGGGTGTTCGGCGAGAACGCCTCTATCGCCTTGTGTTATCTCCTTGCCACCCTGTTCCGCGACATCATATTCAGGCGAACCCGGCATTTCCCCATCCTGAACCTCTTCGGTGAGAAGGGAACCGGCAAGACGACACTCGCCACTTCGCTCCAGTCCTTCTTCCTGCATGGGGTTGATCCGCCCAACCTTGGCGTCACCTCCGTTCCGGCAATGAATGACCGGGTGTCACAGGCGGTCAATACCTTGGTGGTGCTCGATGAGTACAAGAATGACCTCGACATCCGCAAAATAGCCTACCTCAAAGGACTTTGGGGCGGTGGTGGTCAAACGAAGAAAAACACCAATACGGATGGGATGGCTGCACAGACTATCGTCAGTACCGGAGTTGCTTTATGCGGACAGGACAAACCCACGCAGGATATGGCACTCTATACCCGTGTCATATTCTTAGCATTCTCCAAGACATCGTTCAATCAAGTGGAGAAAAGGAACTATGAAGACTTGGTTGCACTATGCAACATGGGACTGACCCACTTGACCATTGAGATATTGAGTCATCGGGAATTGTTTGAAAAGAACTTCCCGGAAACCTATTCCATTACCAAGAGGGAACTGGCGGCAAAGTTTGAGAACGAGAGCATCCATGACCGTATTTTCGGGAACTGGGTCATCCCGTTGGCGGCTTACCGAACTTTAGAGACGGTATTGGATGTGCCATTCAGTTATGCCGACCTGTTTGAGACGGCTGTCAATGGCATCCGCAGCCAAAACGAACTGGCTCAGGAAAGTTCCGAAGTCGCCGACTTCTGGAGTATGCTGCAAGGATTCCAGACTTCAGGGAAATGTGTGGATAAGGCACATTACCGCATCCGCTATATGAAATCATTCCGCCCTATATCCGTCAAGGAGGACATAGAGTTTAAAGAGGCGCGTCCTATCCTGTATTTGAATATGGCGGCTGTGGCATCCTTATTCAATAATCGGAACATGAACGCTACCGCCAACCGTTCCAACTGGTCCACCATTATGTCGTATCTAAAATCCCATTCGTCGTTTCTCGGGCTAAAACAAGACAGGTTTACCATCTTGTTACCCAGTGGTCTGCCTGACTATTCATTTGAAATGGTTAACAATGAGCAAGTCAAGAAGGTTAAGGTCAACCGGCCAAAAGCGTTATGTTTTGACTATTTGCAATTAAAGGAAGCGTTTGGATTGGAACTGGAAACGGAAGTAATAACCGATGTACAAGATTCCGAAAATTAGACATTTTTTGAAATGGGAATTATTATGAATGATTTTGTTCACATAATTATTCATGTTTACAAATTTATGAACATGACAAAATAATGAACTCGAAATTTGTTCAAGTGAGGAATGTTCACTAATTTTGCATTGTTCATTAATTCATGAACGGTGTATAAAGACTGAACAACAAAGCATGTATATGGGAACTGAGTATTTGGAATTATTTAATGAAGCCATTTTCAATTTGAAGGAAACGACAGGGAATGATAGTATTGCCATTTGTGATGAATTGGATAAAACAATTTGCATCAATGGCATAATATTTTATTGTAGTATAAAAAAGACAATAAGTAACGCCAATGTATTTTCTGCCATAGAAGAAATTAAAAGCAAAAGTAAAAGTATGCCCATGATTTTAATTACCAATAAAATCTATCCTAAGTTAGCAAATACGTTTACAGACAATCAAATCAATTGGATAGACAAAGCAGGTAACTGCGACATCAGACATGAGAACCTGACCATTAAGATTGTCGGACAAAAGAATAACACGGCCACCAAGGCGAGTACGGTTTCAAAAATAAGCGAGGCTAACATCAAACTTATCTTATTTTTCTTGCAAAATCCAGAAAGTGTAAATTGGCCCTATCGTGAGATTCAAGAAAAAGTAGGACTATCTCTGGGCACTATCACAAAAGTATTCGACCTATTGAAGGCTAAACGTTACTTAGTACAAACCGACAAAGGAAGACGACTTGCCATGCGCGAAGAGATTATTGAATGGTGGCAACAACAATACAATGAGTTCTTGAAGCCTAAATTACTTGTAAATCGGATGGCTTTTCGTACTCCCGAAGCGAGAAAAAAATGGAAAGAAATAACACTTCCCAAAGGTATGTATTGGGGAGGTGATTGCGGTGCCAACTTGATTGACGGCTATCTAATCCCTGGCGAATTTGAAATTTATACAGATGTGGTAAGTTCGTCACTTCTTCGGACTGGTATGGTAATGCCCGCCTCGGACGGAGAAATACACATTTACAAGAGATTCTGGATTGGGGATGAATCCGAAAGCATTGCCCCTATCTTAGTCATTTATGCAGATTTGATGGGCACCGGAGATAGCCGATGCCATGAAGCTGCTTTAAGAATAAAAGAAAATGGAATATAATATCACACGAGACACATTACAAAACAATCTGCTTTATGATACCCTTAAAGCATTGAGTAAAGTGATGTATGACCTACAACTGGATGTGTATGTTGTAGGTGCATTGGCAAGAGACATTGCCATGGAAATACTTAAGATGCCGCCTTCGCCAAGAAGAACGGCCGATCTTGATGTTGCTATAGCATTGAAAGATTGGAGTCAGTTTGAGTTGTTAAAGGAACAGCTTCTGAAAAATAATTTCGTTAAAGGAAAGCCTAGACAACGATTTTATTACAAAGGTGAAGATGGTAACAACGATTATGAAATTGACATCGTTCCTTTCGGCGAATTAGAGACCGATGAGAAAGTTGCATGGCCACCTGAAGGCAATCCTGAAATGTCTGTCAAATGTTTTAAAGACGTAATGAATATCGCTGACACAGTAGTAATTGATGATACTATTATTGTAAAAATGCCTCCTTTGTCCGGTCAATTCTTGATTAAGTTTGATACATGGATAGACCGACACTTGCTTACCGACAAAGATGCAGCCGATATGCTTTACATAATGGATAACTTCTATTTGGCATACGTTTCATTCAAACAACCTGTACCTGACGAAGTCCAGGAAACGAGTGAAAGTTTTGACCTTTTGAATGGTGGTGCCCGATGGATTGCTTGTGAAATGAGGGAATTTCTTACCAATGAACACCTTCAATTCTACACCAATCAACTACAAGAACAGATTGAGCTGGATGAAAACAGTCCACTGATAAGAACTATGAGCAACAAATATTCTGCAAGTGATTCACATATGATTGTAAGAAATGCGCTTATCGGGATGGTTGAAGTATTAAAGAAAGGAGGACACAATGAAGATTGATAGTTTTTCTATAGAAGGCATACACTATTCCAATGAAGATAGTTTATCAGTCCTTCAAATTGCAGACAATAAGGCTATTGCAGTTTTGGCAGATGGTATGGGCGGTTTAACATTTGGCAAGGTAGCTGCCGATTTGATTGTGAATTCAATTACAGACTTTGTCTGTGAACACGAAGGCGAATTAGCTGTTCAAGATTTATTAAATCAAGCGTTGGAATATGCTGATGAAATGGTTTCCCAAAAAAGTCTGGTGACTCATAGCAAAATGGGAGCAGCTGTTGCTATCGCATTTATAGATGGCAGCAACATTCACTATACTTGGCAGGGAAATGTTAGAATCTATCTTTTTGGCCATGGTAAAGTTGCACAATTAACCTTGGACCATACGTTAGATGTCGGCTATGGCAAGCAGCTACTAACAAGATGTATCAAAGGTGCAGGTATAAGACCTGACGTACCATATCAATGTGAGAAGGCCAATACAGGAAGTGTCCTTCTCCTTTGCACTGATGGCCTTTATAAGCAAATAGAAGTTTGTCAAGTATTTGACAAGGCACTACCCATAGATGGAAAATATGAAGATGATGCTTCTTTAATAAAAATAGAATTATAGAAGAATGATTGAAAATAGGAACTCATCATCTTATATACAAAAGGGGCTAATCGCCCCTTTTGCCGTAAATATTGATCACATTCATTTTCATTCTCTCGGCTTTTCTGACCGTATAAAACGTACCGCCTTGGAGCTTGCCGTCATAATATGCAATCACACCGCAAGAATGCGAAAGCATATAATCGTTACGTCTGAGCAAACATCCACGGAAATAGTTTCCGCTCAATACAACAACCTTGTCTGTTTTGGCAAGTATTCGGTGATACCGCTCCTGTTCAGAGAAAGCCCATCGGTCGCTCTGTCCCGAAAACGGGACAACGGCAATCAACCGTATATTGGGGAACTTGTCTTTGAGCGACAACACGACCTCTGCCGCCATCATGTCAAGTCCCAATGCCATACCACAATAGAAACGGGTTATCCCCATTTCGCAAGCAAAAGCCACGGCTGCAGTCAACCGCGCCTTTACTTCCTCTTGCCGGACTAATGGAATAATCCGATGCCCCGTAAAGGCTATGGATTTTCCTCTCTCTGAATACAATGACTTTTCCATCAGTTTCTTACTCTATAATGGGTTCTTGCCAAGAAAATACCACCAAGTACATTCGCTCCGAAACTTTCAAGCTGGTTGGCATAAAGGACGTAACTCATTCCACGGGTGATTACATCATCATATACCAAGACGGCCTTTCCGTCAAACCACTTCTCGTCAAACTCCAAGATACTGACCTTTCGGATTTCCTTTTCAGCCTTTCGGTGTTTGTGAATGGATAGCCGTTCACCGCATACCTTCACATGGTCATAGCCGTTTATCGCTCCGGTCAGTTCACATACTCTTTCGCAAAAAGCCTTGTATCGAATTTCATTCTTCTTGTCCGTAGATGCCGGAACCGGGGAGAATACGATGCCTGTACACGTCTCGCCATATCGCTCTTTCATGCTCGATGCGGTTATCCGGGCAACTTCCTCGTAAGCTTTTCCATCCTTGAAGGCATAAACAAGCTCTCTGTCGGCGATTTCCTTTTCGCCCACATTCCGAATACGTTTAGGGAAATACTTGCAGAACCAAATCTGAGGCTTGTCCAACTGTTTTTTGATGTTCTCGTCAATCTGTGCCATACACTCTGAATCTTTTTCCCTTTTGTTTCAAGCTTTCCGGCTTGCCCAAGGGATATTTTTTGCTTTTCCAGCGTGTTGGCAGGCAATAAGGCAAATGAGGGAACAGCAAATACGCTCAACCCCGTTTGAGGAAGATTTGCCGTTTCCGGTTTGACGTTTGGTAATGCCGACAGAACCTTTGCAAAAGAATATCCGCAAAGGCAGGCCGGACTGAATCGCATGAAGCAGTGGAAAACACGTCATCGTGCGATAGTTGTAAAAAGATTTGACCGAACTTTCAATGGCATGGCCGTAAGCGGAGATATGCAAGTGCCGTAGCGAAGTCTCGATTAACCTGCATATCTCAGCAGGCGGTCTTGCCATGTCCGGTCCAAAGCAGGCTGTCGTTCTTGGCAAATAGCAACCCGTTGCCATGAGGTAAGAATGTCTGTATGCCTGTGTTTACCAAGCATACTCTTATAGACACTCCTCCAATTATATTTCAACGAATGAGTCCCCATACTATAGACTAAGTCTTTGTGTATTTTCAAAAAATAATATGTACACATTTCATGGTTGACAGTGTTGACAAAGCCTAAAAGACATCCTATCAATGACTTCACATAAAATTGATGCGTTGACAAACGTTGACAAACGTAGCCACTTTTTCCATTCCTCCTAAAATCCGGTGCCAAGCGTTGACAAAACCATGTATCTATACTTTTTATACTTCTATTGAAGAAAAAAGATAATATATTGTATTACAATGGCTTTCAAACTGTACTTTTACGACAATCAAGCGTTGTCTCCTTTGTCAACGCTGTCAACCCTCAAACATATACCCTTCTCATTTTCACGAAAAGCATCCCCTGTTTTTCCATCATTTTCCATGTCGATTAATACCACGCAGCCATCATTTCCGCATACTCCCAATAAATCCTTGCAATTCCCTAATATTCCAGTATTCAACGTATTGCACAATCATTAGCATCGCCGTACCTTTCAAACAAAATTATTTCAGGAATGGATTTACATGCAATTTTTACAGGAATTATCCCGGAAAGGCTATACTCGGTAAGTGAAGCCGCCCGTTATCTCGGCGTCCACCGCTGCACCATCTATGCCTACATCAGGCATTCGGAAAAGCCGCTTCCGTTTGTCAGGCAACCGGGCAATATGAGGATTGTATTTCAAGGCAGCGACTTGGCTGCGTACAAGGCGGCCGGTCTCCCAAAGAAAGGGCGTAAACGGAAAGATGGCATACGGTAGTGCTTTACATTATATATATATTGTTACCTGCCATGTGGGCAGGTAACCCGTTACTTGGATGAACGAAATGTCAAAGAGATTGTTCCAATTCCATGATTGCATCAAGAAGCCTATCAATCATCTTTTCTGCCTCCTCCATATCTTCCACCACGTCTTTCATCCGATAAGGCGCACCATTTTTGCCATGCCCGGTTTCATCAAGCCACAGGTAGGCTTCCGAATCCACATCAAAATTATCATAATACTCCTTTATGTTTCCAATCAGGCTATCAAGGTCTTCGCCTTGCATCGTTACCGGGAAAGAAAAATCCTGTCCGGCAGGGGTATATTTGGAAAAGGTAAATTCCGTTTCCTGTCGCCCATGATTTGTTTCCGTATCTACACTCCAGCCATCGGTTTCGGCACATCGAATTATCAAATCCATTACATTATTTGTTGTACACATAATTACATTGTTTTTACGTCAGCCGTGGGCATAATGTCACGACTGACCGGTTATTACTCATTACTCGAATCTCGCCAAGAACCGCTGAAGGCGTTTGTCATTCAATAGCCTTAACTCGGTCGGTTGGAAATTCGGCTGTTGCCTTACTTGGAGTTTTCCTAAACCTTGCGCTGTCAAGTCCAATTCTATTTCTGAAAGTTCATTCAGTGAAATATAGCTGTACTCGTCCTCCATCAGCCCGATTACGATGCCAAAAAGGATGGTGTCATCTTCCTCCGCTTCTCCTTCCAATATGAACCATCGGGCAGAGCCGAGGGCAAAGACCGCACGGCAAACCGCTTCTTTTCCCTTGCCGTTTTGGGAATAAAGGGGAAAACCTTTCAAGGCTTCCTTCAGTTGGGGTGTCATTAACCTGCACATATCAATCAAATTCTATTTCATCCTCATACACTTCTATCTCCGCGCCACTGCTGAACTGCACGACAAAGCCTCTTGCAGTCTTGGCGACTATTGTACCTCTACGATAGCCACGCCAAGGCGTGAGCATTTCACATTGCCGTCCGTACTCCGGAAAATCTGTTTCGTCCATCATAATCATTGAGTTTTTAGGTTGATGTATTCGGGGTCGTAAATGAGGTTCTCCTCCGTCAACCGGTCGTATGCCGTTGCCGCAAGACGGGAAGCCCATTCGTTGCGCTGGTCATAGCTCCCTTTCTGGTAATTGAATGCCAATTGGCGCATAAAGCCGATGAACACCCTGAACATCTGCTGCTGGAGATAGCGGTGCGCCCTGGTCAGTTCCTTGCCGGTTTTGTCGGCGGAACACATCCGTCCGTTCACAAAGTTGGCGAACTCTTGGGCAAAAGCCTTGTCTTGTTCGGAGATTACCTCTCCTGGAAATTCTTGATAGTCCATAATTTTTGATTTTAAAAAGTTATTTGATAATTAGCCATTCCCTTTAATCGCATTCCGCCATTTCCTTGCCGTATGCGACGATTTCATCCATTGTAAGCCATTCAGGTTTCTCATCGAAACTGTTATAAAGTTCAACCATCAGCTTTATTTGCAGATTCACACTGCCAGCCCACAAGCGTCCGATATTCCGATTGCCGCAATTAAGGTAATATTCGCAATCCGATTGTAAACGTCCCAATAGTTTGTACCTGAACACGTCATCACGCTGTAAGACATTGTCTATTACCTTTCTTTCTTCTGAATTTGTTTCCATGTTTGCCATAATCATTTGTTAATTTGATTTTTTTTCCCTTTTGTTGAAGCCTTTTGAGCTTCTTGGCCGGGAGAACCGTTTTTCGTGCAAGATTGCCACTGCGGACAAAAGGGAAGATAAGGCAAGTGTGAGGTCTGAGAGTGCGGACGGAATGCCCAAATTTTGAAGTAACGGGAAAATTTGCGGAAGGCTGCCGGCAAACCCTCCGATTGAAAGCGACAGCGGCACTTGACGTTCTTCCTGTCCACAGTACCTTTGCACGGAAAAATGGAATTCTGGCCGGGAAGTTCCAAAGCCCTCAAACAACTTAGTAGAGATTTTTCCATTGCAAGGACAAACAAGCCTTCTTTAAAAAACGATGTTGAAATGAAAACTTTTGAAGTGGAGCTTGCGTAGCCTCAAAGGGTTTCTCTTTAACATCGGCATGGAGTTAACCAGCAACCGCATAGACATACCGGCCGGACTTACTTGGTGTTGAAGGCACGGAGTAAGCCGGGTGACATCATGTATCTTACAAAATCCTATGAATTTCCTGATACTCCTATGTTTAATCTGTTCTCAGCTAATTGTCTGGGCTGTATCTTTACACTATAAAATGATTCCCATGATAGCAAAAGGATATTACCTATATACATACTTATTACATTAATTTTATGGCAACAGTAAAAGTGAAATTCCGCGCTTCTTCCAAACCAGGCAAGGAGGGAACACTGTTCTTTCAAGTAATCCACGGCAGGGTTACAAGACAAATAGCTACCGGATATAAGATATTCGAACGTGAATGGGATGCCGCCGGTTCGGAAATCATCCTGGCAGATAATGAACCGTTGAGGCACGACTACCTATTGTCGGTAAAGGAGGCATTGGCTGCGGAATCATCCAAATTGAAGGGCATCATTGCCCGCCTTGATAAAACGGGCGATAACTATTCGGTGGAAAAGATTGTAGAACTTGCCAATGCACCGAAAAGCGATGATGGCTTCATTGCGTTTGCCCAAAGGCTCACCGGCCAATTGAAACAAATCGGCAAGAAACGTACAGCCGATACTTATACCACCGTCCTAAACAGTTTCAAGCGTTTCCGGAAAGAACAGGACTTGCCTTTGGACGATGTGGATTCCGCCCTGGTGATGGAATACGAAACGTGGCTCAAAGAGAACGGCATCTGCAAGAATACGGTTTCCTTCTATATGCGCAACCTGCGCGCCATCTACAACCGTGCGGTGGAAAAGGAACTGACCACACAACGCTTCCCGTTCAAGCACGTCTATACCGGGATTGACAAGACCGTCAAACGTACAGTTCCTATAAAAATCATCCGCCAAATCAAGGAACTTGACCTTACCTTGTCACCCCTGCTTGATTATGCCAGAGACCTCTTCATGTTCTCATTCTATACGAGAGGCATGTCCTTCGTGGATATGTCATACTTGAAAAAGAAAGACTTGCAGCATGGAATCCTGACCTACCGCCGGCAGAAAACCAACCAGCAGCTTTCAATCAAGTGGGAACAACCCATGCAGGATATAATCGACAAATATGACACGGCAGACAGCCCTTATCTGTTGCCCATCATCCGCGACATGGACCGGGACAAACGGAGACAATACAAAAACGCTTCGCATTTGGTAAACAACAAGTTAAAGAAAATCGGGGAGCAACTCGGCTTGGGGATTCCCTTGACAAGTTATGTCGCTCGCCATACTTGGGCGAGCATTGCCAAAAGTAAAAACATACCGGTTTCCACCATCAGTGAAGCCCTGGGACATGATTCGGAAACAACCACGAGAATCTATTTGACATCGTTAGACACCTCGTCTGTGGATAAAGCCAATTCCATTGTATTGAAACTGTTTACCGACAAATAATCAAAAAAGAAGCATTTTACACTATCCAATCAGTCTATATCACAGGTTGCCATTTTGTTCTGCAAAACGGCAACTCTCTCATTAAGAGAAGTATTCCGAGTGCAAAATTAGAGAAAAAAGACGAAATCACCCAAAACGCTAAAAACTTATGCTTTGGATGTGGGGTTGTTTTACAAAAGCATGAATATGTTTTGCAAATAATCAAATGCGATATTGCTTATCCGTTGATAATCAATTCGATTTTATTTTGCTACCTCTCTTAATGAGAGAAATATCGGTGTAAAGTCAAAAGGTACCATCAAGTACATACTGATAAGCACCACAATTGTTCTTTGAAAAGTAAAGATTGAGAGCGCATCGGACGGATTATAAATATCCAATGATGAATGGAAAAGCTAAAAATAGACAAGTGATTTGTTTTGCAAATGGTTCATTCTCTTTGTAAGAGAAAGACTTCGGTTTGCAAAGATACCGATTTTAACTGAAAAACAAGCATAATACGGTTGCTTTTTCATCAAATATAGAGATTTTCAGTATTGCTAAATAGGTTCTTCTAAAACATTTGTTTTGCTAAATAGCTGTTATTTATGAAAGATTATAATTGAATATCAGTTGGTTATTCAATTATTAATCCCTCAATCTTTCTCTTACAAAGAGAAGTACGAAAAAGAGGGTGTTTCCCTCGGATATTGCCTTATATAATAAGGTGGAATTTATAAGATTGATGAATATGAATCAAGTTCTGGCAAAAGCCAAAGCTTTTATAGTATTTGATTGTAACTGCGTAATAATCAATAGATATAAAGGTTATGCAGGATTAAAAGGTATGTCTTTATATCAAAATTATGCCAATGGCTCAATCCGAAGAACCGATGTACTGGTTTGTCATGCGTGACTTGAAGCGTCCGAATGCCAAAGAACCGGCATATAAGCAATTGGGTGAATTAAGCATAGAGGTCTTTACTCCTTTGAAATGGCATCTGTCTATCAAAAAGGGTAAACGGGAACGTGAAAAAATCCCTTTCATACAGGATTTACTTTTTGTACATGACACCCAAAAACATCTGGATTCCATCGTGGAGAGAATCCCGACTTTGCAATACCGTTATCAGAAAGGGAAAGGTTATCGTAGCCCCATGACCGTTCCAGACAACGACATGGGGCGGTTTATTCATGCCGTAGGAAGCACCGATGAGCCATCTTATTACCTGCCCAACGAACTGACATCGACCATGTACGGACGTAAAATACACATCGTAGGTGGAAACTTGGATGGTTATGAAGGTGTGTTGCTTTCCACGCGAGGTTCTAAGACCAAACGCATTCTTGTAGAATTGCCCAATTGGCTTGTTGCTGCGGTAGAAGTCAACCTCGAATATGTACAGTTCTTGTAGAATCGAGCAAACAATATGATTATAGCCGTAGATTTTGACGGAACCATTGTGGAGCACCGCTATCCGCAGATAGGAAGAGAGATACCTTTTGCCATTGCTACCCTGAAACAGTTGCAGGCCGAACGGCATTTGCTTATTTTATGGAGCGTGCGCGAAGGGAAATTGTTGGAAGAAGCGGTGGAATATTGCCGCATGCGGGGCGTGGAGTTTTATGCTGTCAACGCCAACCATCCAGATGAACAGGTAAAACCGGATATGACCAGCCCCTGCAGGAAAGTGAAGGCAGATTTGTATATTGATGACTTGAATGTCGGGAAATTACCCGATTGGGGAGCTATCTATGAAATGATACATAATCGATGGAGCTATCGGAGGTATTTGACCACGGTCAATGATATGGCGGCCAAGATGGAACGCAAACCGTTATGGAAAAAGATGTTGTTCAAAAAATGAATAATGAGCTATGCCAAATGATTTATCTTCAGTCATACCTTTGATAATTTCAATAATATCATTGTTTATTTCTCTTTGTAGTACATTCTATTATACAAGGCATAGTAATCGGTTGGCAGCCCAAACGCAATTGGCCGATTTGATAGACAAGATCTTTATTTTATCTGCGGAAAGACAGTCATTAATATTGAAAGCTGGTAAGCCGACTCAAGAAATAGCAAACATACAACTGCAAATGAAACATTTGTTGTTTGAAATTGACCAAATGGCCAACATGCAAACACTTTCACAACCTCAAAATCGATTGTTGGCTGATACTTTTGAAGATTTATTATTCTTTGCCTATGCACAAAAATATTGGAACAAAGTATTTGAAAAACCTTTTGCTATGCCTGAATTGGCAGCTGAGCATTATAGGCGATATGGTCAGTTTTTGTATCGTATAGGAGATTACACAAAAGGAATTTCGGCTTTTGAGAAATCGTTGTCTTTGCCTAATGATACTGAAAACAAACTTTATATCAATTTTCAGACTTATACAGATTGGGCTTCTTTGGAATATAAGCGTGAAATGGAAGATTACACTTTCAACATCAAGAAAGGACGGAACGTGCCTTTCCCTGAATTTGAGCAAGTTCATTCAATATTAAATCAGGCTCAACCTTTATTGGAATCATTCAATAGTTATGGCTTTTATGAAAATGCTCTTAGGGAGTATAAAGGAGTAATCAGATTGATAGAAACTGCAAGGGAAATAAATTCTCTAACAAAATAGATAGGGGGTTCAGTTGTATGTTCTCATTTTTGAGTATATTTTAACAATTTAATTATTTGATTATAAATACAATAATTCGTTTTTTAGATATAAATTTAACTCTTTTAAAAAGCATCGTTATTCCCTTAGCCCGCTTTTATCGTATACTATGTAACTATCAGCACTTTAGAAAAAAGAGTCTACTTTTATCTAATAAAATCGGAGCATCAAACTGAACACCCTACAAAATAGACGGGTTAACAACCGGAACGAACCACTATTTTCAATATGTCTGTCCAAAATAAGAAAAAAAATCGGAATACTGTAGATGTGAAGTTTGTGCGGAAACCTTACTTTTGCGGAAAGGGAACATCGTGCAATGTAAAGATGAAGCGGTAAGGGCAAGATATACCGTAGAATTTTGCAAATGAAAAATAAAAAGGTGAAGGATGTGACAGATAAAAGAGAAGTTATCGTTCGATACTGTTATAAGTTGATAGTTTTGAAATATGTATTGTCAAGAAATCATGCCAACACAATCGGAAAACACGAAACGTATTGCTAAAAATACTTTGGTGCTCTATGTACGTATGCTGTTCAGTATGTTGGTGTCACTTTATACATCACGGGTGATACTGAATGCATTGGGGGTGGAGGATTATGGTCTTTATAATGTAGTGGGTGGATTTGTGTCCATATTTTCCCTTGTTTCGTCTTCATTATCATCATCTGCAAGTCGGTTTATCACATTTGAATTAGGAAGAGGCAATCACGAAAAACTAAAAAAAGTTTTCTCCACTTCTTTATGTACTCAGATTATACTTTGTCTGATAATTTTTATTTTATTAGAAACCGTAGGATTGTGGTTTTTAAATACACATCTTACAATTCCTTCAGAAAGACTTGTTGCAGCACGTTATGTATTCCATTTCTCTGTAGCAGCATTTATGGCAGGATTGCTCAGTGTACCCTATAATGCTTCCATCATTGCTCACGAACACATGAACGTGTATGCCTATATAGGTATTGCCGATGTGTTGTTGCGTTTGTGTATCGTGATTTACATTGCTTATTGCCCGTATATAACAGATAGACTGATTATGTATTCTTTCCTATTATTGTTGGTTGGAATTTTAGTTCAAGCAATTTATGTGTGGTATTGCCATAATCATTTCTCCGAATGCCGTAGCAAGATATGTTTCCATAAAGACCTTTTCAAGGAGATGAGCGGGTTTGCCGTATGGAATTTCATAGGATGCACAGCAGGGTTGCTTAAAGATCAAGGCGTAAATATTTTACTGAATCTATTTCATGGACCTGTGTTGAATGCCGCCCGCGGAATAGCGGTATCGGTAAATACGGCAATTGGTTCTTTTGCAGGGAATTTTATGACGGCACTCAATCCGCAAATCACAAAATCGTATGCAGTGGCAGATTATGACTATATGAACAAACTTGTAGCGCGTGGTTCTCGCTTTTCGTTCTATATCATGCTGTTCTTTATTGTTCCTGTGGTGTTGGAAACTGAGTTTATACTTAAGCTTTGGCTTAAAGGTTATCCCGATTTCACCGTGGCTTTTGTGCGTTTGACCTTGTTTTTAAGTCTCATAGACATTCTGTCGAATACATTGATTACGTTGCAAACGGCAACTGGCAAAATACGCAACTATCAGTTGGCTGTGGGGGGGATGCTGCTGATGAATTTTCCACTATCGTATCTTTGTCTCAAAGCATCTTTCTCACCCGAATGCGTGTATGCCGTAGCCATATCGGTAGCATTATGTTGCCTGCTGCTGCGGCTCGTTTTTCTCACCTGCATGGTAGAGGCATTCTCTGCAACTTCATTCATCAAGAATGTGGGATTGAATGTTGTTGCGGTGTCTTTGTTATCATTTGTATTGCCTGGAACATTATGTATTTTCTTTCCGGATGGTTGGAGCCGTTTTTTGACTATATTGTTTGTAAGCTCTGTATGTACGGGATTTGCCATACTTTATATTGGTTGTAGCTTTTCGGAGAGAAGATTCATATACGATAAGATTTCCGTGCTATGTGCCAGGCTTTCCGGAAGGATATAAATAAGTTTTATCTGGTGATAGAGATTGAACAGAAACAGTTGTGTTGTGGCTGCGAGGCTTGCGTACAAGTTTGTCCCAAACGGTGCATTACGTTGGAGGAAGACAATGAAGGTTTTCTATATCCTCATGTCGATGTTTCCCTTTGTGTGGATTGTGGTTTATGTGAAAAGGCATGCCTTGTAATCAACCAGGGGACATGCCATGAACCGATAGGAGTCTATGCAGCCATAAATCCTGATGAAGAAATTCGTCGGCAAAGTTCTTTAGGAGGTCTATTTACGCTGTTGGCTGAAACAGTCATTGCGAAAAATGGAGTAGTTTTTGGTGCCCGATTTGATAAAGCTTGGAATGTGATCCACGATTATACAGAGACTAAAGAAGGCGTGGCTGCCTTTCGAGGTTCCAAGTATGTGCAAAGTCGGATTGGAGGCACATATAGCCAAGTAGAACGATTCCTGAAAGCGGGGCGTAAGGTTATGTTTACAGGTACTCCGTGTCAAGTCAAAGGTTTGAAACAATATCTTCGCAAAGAATATGATAACCTGCTGACTGTTGACTTTGTTTGCCATGGCGTGCCCAGCCCAAAGTATGGCACAAGTATTTGGATGAAGAAGTCGCACGTCAGTGCGAAAAAAATTCAGTTTTGTCCTTATCCTCTCCAAGGCGACAGCCGCAGGAGAGAAATATATAGTTTGTTCAGAAAATTAAAGGATTTTTCTCGTAAAAGCTATATATCTTTGGATTAAAAAGAATTTATTCTTAGATTCATTAACGATTTTTGTTACATGAAAATTCGCTTGTCATATTGGCGTGGAATGAATCTGGGAGATGCGTTAAGCCCGTTCGTCATCTCTGAACTGTCCGGGAAAAAAATATCTCATTTTGACAGTACCATAGATTTGTCGTTAACTAATTTTTTTGCACGTCTAAGAAATGCCATAAAAAAACATTCATTTCTTGAAATTTGCCATATTCTGGGGAGTTATCGTCGGAATATCATGGCCATCGGTTCAATGTTGGAGTGCGCGAACAAAAATACGATAGTATGGGGTGCGGGATTTATAGCTCCAAAGGGGAAATGCAAAACAAAAAATATTCGCGCAGTAAGAGGTAAATATACGGCAAAGCGACTGAAAGAACTAGGCTTTGATATAACCAATATAGGTTATGGAGATCCTGCGTTGTTACTTCCTTTTCTTGTTAGTCCGGCTAAAGAAAAAAAATATACGATTGGCATTATCCCTCATTGGCGTGAAACTGACAGATTTATAGCGAAATATAGTAAGACGGCCCATGTGATTGATATTAGAACGGATGACATTAAATCTTTTATTGAAGTGTTGACATCATGTGAGTACATACTTTCCTCTTCCCTACACGGGATAATTATAGCTCATGCATACGGAATACCAGCATTGCTGATAGAAAAAAGAGAAGAAAAAGAATATGGATATTTCAAATATGATGATTACTTTTCATCTGTAGATATAGAACCATACCATTGGATAAGTTTTGATGAGAAAATTTTGGGGAACAAGCAAGATATACAATCTCTTTTTAATAAATATGCAGATAAGACTTTACCTCAAACGGATATCCGTATCTTACAGGAAACCTTGCTATTATCTGCACCATTCCCTTTGAAAAAGAAATTTTGTCCAAATCACCGTTTATAACAAAGAACAGAAAACTGATATGGAACAGAAATTCAGACCAACGGACTCTTTAAGAGGTATTTGTGCTCTTTTGATAGTGTGGCATCACTATCCTCATCAAGAAATGGGAATTACTTATACTTATGATTTTGGTAACACTATTGTCTTGTTCTTCTTCGTTTTAAGCGGGTATGGTATCTCTTTGGCATGGAAAAACAAAATCGAAAGGCTTTCCAAACAGTTTTATATTAAGCGTTTTGCTAAAATATTTCCAATCCAATGGTTGACAGTAACACTTTTTGTTCTGTTTGGAATTAATATAGAATCTTTATGGGCTATTCCATTTCATCTTACATTGACACAATCTGCTATGATACGTAAGCAGTCAAAAATTGGCTCATAATTGAAATCTCTATCTTCGCTGCGAACAAAAATTTTAGAATTTATGTATAGCA
>PPYF01267094.1_pt1 | contig 60407 bp, 46 predicted proteins | sample 1559871 | NCBI WGS metagenome assembly PPYF01 (sample SAMN08240021, study PRJNA423297) | Human gut metagenome, whole genome shotgun sequencing project. | reverse complement strand
ATGAGGTTTTTTGTACAAAAAATGGAAATTTTGCTTTAAAGAATTTCTTTTTTATTGAGGTTATCATATAGACTAGAATTTAAAATTGTGTAGATGTTGAAGATAAATTTAAATTTATGTCCTAGATGTTTATGAAGAATTTAGAAAAATGGAATAGTCATATTTCAGACTATTCCTTGGTTAGAGATGTGAGATTAAGCTTCTACTTCAATATTTTCTTCTTGTACTTCTTGAGCTACAAAGTCATCTTCATCTACCATTTCAGTGGTCTCAACTAAGAGATCATCATAGTTAGGATCATTCTCATTCATACAGAAATATAAGTTTCTGTAAATGGGTAATCCTTGATGTAAATGAACTTTTGCAGGTGTTCCCTTTTCTTCATTTGCAGGTGTCATTTTAGGTTGCTGAACTTTATCTTCAGTCTTCCAGAATGGTTCACCTACTTGCTCCCTCACTGAGATTCTACAATTAGGCCATATAGTTGTAAGATTTGTACCAATCTTGAGATCAAACATTTCCATGATCTCTTTGTCAATGGTCATTCTGATGATTCTGTTTTGTTTAAATAAAGCTGCTCCTCTACTGATGATAGCTTTACTTTCAATTCTGATTCTTACAAATTCAGGATTGTTACTTTCACCAAAATCTAAACCATTTTCTTCATCAAAGGGCACAATAATAACCCCAGCTTTCTTCTTTGACATAATTTTTAAATTTAAATAGGTTAATAATATATGGAAGATAATAAGTTTTTTGTTAAAATGTGGTATCTTAAACTTAAAATTAAGAACTTATACCACAAAGTTTTTTGAGACTGAGTGAAACTCAATACATCCTTTTAGGATTTCTTGAATAAACCAATATAAAAATGACAAAAACAGAGAATAAGGTTTTTAGCTATCTTTATTCTAAGATTGAATAGGTGAGGAGTTTGGAGGATTGAGAGAGACATAAATGCTCAATATGTAATCTAACTCTCTCTTTATCAGGTAAATTACCCCAATGTTTAACTTTAAATCCCTGTAAAGGAGATTCTAAAGCATTAACAATAAAAGTATAAGGTAAAACAGTATGTTTAATAGCTTTACCATATACAGGTTCTTCATATACTACTTCACTAGTAATATATTGTTTTTTACCATGTTTATCAAGAACAGGTTTAATCTCACCAGTTTTCTTATCTCTAAAAGATTTGATTAGAGATACAGTTTTAGTTTTAATATCCTTCCTTAGAAGAACACTCCCTTCTAATTCCATAGTCAGGGAGATTTGAGAATTTTCTTTAATCATAAATTATTATACTAATGATCTGAATCATGATCACCAAATATTGGTAGAAGATGTCTGTATTTTATTTAAATATAATATTATAATAGAAATTCTTGAAAAGAATGTATTAAGTTATACTTAGGTACCTGTCTAATTCTATTATAATAATAAAATTAGACCTGTACCTTTTAATATAAAATAAGCTCCTGAAACATTTATGTTGAAGGAGCCAAAAATTATCAATAATCTTAAAAGTCAAATATCATTTAAATTTAATTTTACTATAAGCCTCAGCAATATTATTACATCCAAGACTAATATTATCAATTATATTTGATTTATCTTGATCTTTCAATATATTAATATTTTTAATACTAGTATGTATTTCATTCAATCTCTGCATCATAACCATTAATTCATTAGTTATATGATGTAATTTAATAATTTGATTAGTTCTATCCATATATGTCTAATTTTTTATATGTCTTTACAAGCTATATAAAACAACCTTTATATATAATTGCTGTATCATATAAAACAACTTTCACATGTGTTTGTAAAAACATATATTAAAAATAAATTTAAAGGTTAGTCCCAGATGTTTTTATAATATTATTATATAAACAATAAAATAAATTATCTGGGACCAAATCAGGACCAAAATTATATAACTAAACAGAATTAAGCCTTGTTTAATTTATAATAACCAATTACTTTAACTGCATTCTTATCTACTTGTGTAGTATGAATCCAGTTAAATTTAAACACACTATAACCTAATGAAGCTAGTAATTTAATTGCAGCTTCTTCATCTAATGTAGTATTAGATTTAGTTTGTTCTTTAGTAAAGCTAGCTTTATCAATAACTGTTTTGCTAGAACTATTTCTACCAAAATATCTTCTAGTAATACCATTTGGTTTAGCACTATAGTTCTTTTCTTTATAAGGATTATTACCTCTATAATTTAACATTCTTCCAAATTCTTCAGCAATCTTATCATAATAAGAAGATATATTTTCAACACAATAATATTGTCCAAATACTGGACCTTTTACTGAAGTTATTTTTCTAATTACATCAGCTCTTCTAAGAATAGCAAACCAATTATGAGCATATTTAATGTTCAATTCTTTAATAGCTGCAGTAAATTGTTTGGATGTAAAGTTAAATCTAGAAAATTTCTCTTCATCAGAAAATAATAGCTTTATTCTTTCTATATATTATATATAATATAAATTATATATTGTACTTCTAATATACTATTCCCTAGTTTTATATGAAATATTCTTTATATGTTTTATTAGCACATATCTTTTATCATTTTATATCTTCTTTCATTACATATAAAATATTGTTTTATATAGTTTGCTGTTACATATAAAAGTACAAGACATATAAGATTTTCTTAATATGTTCTTTACACTACATATAAGTGTTGTTACATATAGAATATTCTACATATATTATTTTTGTTGCATTTAGATTCTGTATTATATATAAACTAAGTGTAACTTAATATTTGTTTTTATTCTATTTTTTGAGTGTTTATTATAAATAATATCAAAATTTTTTGCACCAAAACAAGTTTGGTGCAAAGTTTAATTTAATATACCCAACAATCTTCAGTAGTATCAGATAAAGCAAAACTACATCCTACTTCATCAAAGTATTGATCTTCTTCTTGTTCAATTATTTCTAATTCTTCCATAATGATAGCAAATATTAATTGTTAATAGCATAAGTAAAATCCACATTATAAATAATAACCAATGAATGATAACATTGTTGTTTATATGTTCAATAGCTATCATATAAGCTAGTGATTCAATTAAAATAAGAATAACATATTTCTTCATAGTACTATATTTATGTCCAATGATTAGGATAAGATTATGTTTTTTATTTCAAGATAAATCTTATGAAGACTTAATCCCCATTGTCTCCATAAGAATATCTTAATTTATTATTAGTGCTCTAGTTCATATCCTCTAAGCACCATTAATGATAGTTTTACTGTACTTTGTAACATTTCAATTTCACCATTCTTGATGTCTATCACTCTATTCAATCTCTCAATTTCTGATTCCAATTCTTTGATTGTTTGCTCTTGGGTTCTGTCTAATGTTTCCATGATCTTTTAGTTTTAAATTATTAAACATATTTCCCTAGCAAATTTTCTTCTTCTATTTTGATGGGGGGATACCATCAATCTCCAATAAATCTATGGGGATGTTTGTTATTGTAGTACTATCTCATACACCCATCTCAATTTTTTAATTTCCCAACTTCTAAATTTCAATCTAAATTTGCAAAATCAAAAATATTATATTATCTTTGTAAGAAATTTTAAATATGAAAGCAAGAGAAGTAAAACAAATCACATTTAAAGGTAAGAAATATCTAGCTGTTTTAATAGACAGTTACTATTATGAGGTAGACAATGATAGTTACTTAACTTATAAGAAGATATGTTATAGTAAAGAAGAAATAGTAATAACAGATAATGGAGAATTAAATTAATATGAGATCAGATATTATTTATAAAATAGGCACAGCAGAATTTAGAAAAAGATATATAGATCCTGCTATTAAAAGTGGTAAAATCACTTATGATTATAAATTAAGATATGGAACACAAGCTTTTAGAGAAGAATGTATGAAATATAGTAATATTGCAGACAAATTTGATTTTAGCACATGTACTTTTGAAGATTATACAGAAACTGGTAATAAAGTAATTTTAGAGAAAAAAATTGATAAAAACTCAATAACTATCAACTACAATAGACCATTTACTGAAAAACATGTTATAGAACCAGACTATATAGACTATGGGTTATTACTCAATATATATTTTGATAATCCAGAAGAAAAATTAATAAGATTTAAAACAAATATAAACTCTAAAGGTTTTGAAATATATTCTTATCCAGAATATTTTAACACTTATTGGTATACTGAAATGTATTTAGTTGAAAATGGTAATGAAGATTATCCAGAAGAATTATTTCTTAAAGAAATTAACATTTCAGGTAGTGCAGATTTTAATGAAACTTTTTATTTTGAAACTTCTTTAAAGCAATTTAGAATTGAATGTTTGATATATGCTAGTGGAAGTCTTAATGATTCACTTGATAACATTAAAGATGCTATAATAGATCTTGATACAGTTGGACCTGGAGAAGCAATAATTACTATAGAAAACCAATAAATTTTTATAAATTTATTTGGAATAGTCTAAAAATAATATTATCTTTGTATCATTGTTAAATTAAAAAGAAAAAGATATGATACAAACACTTTATATTGAGTTTGTTTTAAACAAACATAATAATACAGCTTTAGAAAGAGCTATTAGAAAAGCAGCTGCTAAAGAATACCAAAAGATATTCAAAGGAACTAGAGTTAGTTATATGGAAAGATTATTTAATAGAGTATCTTAATTATGGAAGCAAATAATTGGTGTAAAGAGACTGAGCCTGTTTTCTATTGTACCAAGTGTTTAAGCTTACATATTAAAAAAAATTCATATATAAGAAATGGAATTAAAAATGAAGGAAGTATATGTTGTAAATGTGGTTCTTTTAATATTAAGACTATTCCATTTAATAAATGGGTTCAGTTAGCAGAAGATAAAGGTATTAAAGTAGAGAGGCCAGCTAAATGGGCATATAAATTAAATTTAAATATAAAATAAAATAACATGGAGAAGAAGATTAAAATGCAAGTAGTAGATAAAGAAGAAAATAAAAAATTAGAATCTCAAGAAACATGTAAGGCCAATACATGTAAAGATGAAGGTCCAGTGCCATTGATGGAAGATGAAAATCCTGTTGCACATATCACTAAACTATATGAAGAAAATAAATTTCTAAAGCAACAGCTTCATAATATCTCTAGACTAGAGATTATCTTAGAGGTTTTAAAGATTGGTAATTGGGATGAACAGTTTGAAAGCATACTAAGGAATGAAGTAAAAAAAGCTTTTGGATTACATGATAAGGAAAATAACAATCAAGAGTAATGAAGAAAATTTTCTTAGAAACTATCTAAAAGTTATCAGACCTATTAGTAAATTAACAGAGGGTGAAGAAAGAGTTTTAATTGTTTTAGAGAAATTGTGTAGAATAGAAAAAACAAGAAACTTATTTAAAATTGTTAAACTCAATAAACCAATAATATGTGAGCAGCTAGGGATTACACAAAGATCTCTAGCTACTCTTTTATCTTGTCTTAGAAAGAAACAAGCTATAATTGATGGGGAATTAAATCCTAGTATAGTTTTATTTGATGATTTTTATAAATATGAAGATTTGACACTAAAGCTAGAATTTAAGCATGAATAATATATATAGAGAGGCTTCTAAGAAATTTAATATTACACAAGCTCAAGCAGAAAATATCTATTTAAGTGTTTTTAAGTTTATTAAAAGCACTGTAAAAGATTTAGACTATAATAATATAGAAGATCAAAAACATTCTTTTATATTACCTCATTTAGGTAAAATAAGGGTAAATGTAGAAAGAGTAAAAAAATTCACAGAATTATATAAAGAAAGAACAAATGGAGAAGATTGTACCTATTCATAATGCTATTATAACCACAGCAAATAGATATACTAAAGAAGATATTGATAAAACAGAATCTGGATTGATTCTACTAGATAAACAAGAAGGAGTTGTTAAACTTAGACAAACTATTTTAGCTGTAGGAGGTACAGCTAGTAGAGAATTAAAAGTAGGGGATGTAGTTGAAATTAATCCTAAAAATTATATTAGGAGAGAACAGAAGAAGAAAGCTTTTCAACCTGATCTTTCTAAAGAAGAATATGGTTGGGAATATTTTTTAGATCTACCTATTGAAAAATCAGAAGATCAAGAGATTCTTTTTCTATATGATTCAGATGTTAGATATAAAGTAATAACAGAGGAGGCTTAAAGCTTCCTCTTTTTTTGTTTATTATGAAATTATTTAAACTAGAAAATTGGAAAGTGGAAATAGCTCCAGAAGCATTAACTATAGTAGATTTTAAGGAGCTAGTTAAGAGAGATAAATCTAGAACAAAAGAGAATGCTATAAATGAATTGTCATTTATTTTTTTCTTTTGTGATAGTAGATCAGATTATCTTTATATAGATGATCCTACAGAAAGAATGGAAGCCATTAAAACAGATTTAAATTTACCTAAAAAATGGAAGCCAGATGAACTTGTAACTAAAGCTATGAACACTTATCTTAAATTGAGTGTAACTATTTTTTCTACAGCATTAGATGATGTTAGGGTCGCTATTAGAAAGATTACTCAGAATTTAAGAGAGGCTGATTATAAAAATATGGATGCCAATGAAATTAATAAATCTACAAGTTCTATTAAACAAGTAGGACCTTTATTAAAAGAGTTTAAAGAACTAGAAAGAGAAGTATTAGCTGAAATTGAAGAGGACTCTATTACATCTAAAGATAGAACTATTCTAGACAGTGGGTTTAAAGCATTTAATGATATAGAAACTTTAAAAGGAATACAAGATGGTAACTAATGCTGTAAATACAGAATTAACTCCTGAGTTTCTAGAAACATTAGCTAAAGAAGAGAGAACAGAACTATTAGACTATTTAAATAATTATCCATTTATAAGATGGATGATATCTCCAGATAGACCTTATGCTAAAGATCTAGAAAGAGATTCAGAAGATAAAATTATAGTTAATGTGGTTAAACCTCACATATTAGAAAATATGGATTATTTTAGAAAACCTGCATTAGCTTTTAAAAAACATGGTAAATATACTAATTTAAGACCTAATGGTAATCCAAATAGTCCATATATGAAATGGTTAAGAAAAGAAGTTCTTAAATGTTGGTATGGATGTAAGAGACCATCTGATGGTGAATGGATTACTGGATATCATTATTTTTATTTAAATTATTCTCCAATAGAAAGAGCTACAGCCAATATTAAAGATACTAATGCTGTAAATAGGGTTGTTGATTTTCCTGATATCTATGATGGAGATTATATATTTTTTCATTATATAAATCAAGCTAGATATGGAGGAATGTATAATGAATATAAAGGAGGTCAACATTCAGCTTTAATAGCAGCTAGAGGAAAAGGAAAATCATTTAAAGTAGCATCTATGGCTACTAGAAATTTTATCTTAGGAGAAAATAAAGAAGTTTGTGAAAAAGTAAAATCTGTTGTTGTAGCTAGTAATACAGAATATTTAAGAAAAGATGGTACTTTAAATAAGATATTAGCTATGACAGATTTCTTGGCTTTAAACACACAATATCCATCTAGTAGATTAAAATCTTCTAATCAAGAAATGCATTGGATTATGGGATTTAAAGATACTAGAAATAAAGATGTAGCTTTAGGAACTAGAAATGAAATTATAGGATTATCACTAAATAATGATTCTGATAAAGCCAGAGGTAAAAGATCTCATTTAATGATATGGGAAGAATTTGGTATGTTTCCTGGTTTTATAGATGCATGGAACACTAGTAGACCTAATGTAGAAGAAGGTGGATATTCTTTTGGACAAGCAATTGCTTTAGGAACAGGTGGAACTGAAGGATCAGATTTTAGTGGTGCTCTAGAAATGATTTATAATCCTTTAGGATATAATGTTTATGGAGTTCCCAATATGTTTGATAAAGGAACATCTGGAGGTTCTAAATCTATTCTCTTTATAGGAGAATATATGAATAGAAAAGGATGTTATGATAAAAATGGAAATTCAGATGTTATTAAAGCTGTTTTAGAAGAAGTCAAAGAAAGAGTATTTATCAAATATAATTCTACAGATCCTTCTACTATTGCACAAAGAATAGCTGAACATCCTATGTCTATTCAAGAAGCTGTAATGAGAAGAGATGGTACATTATTTCCTGTAGCTGATTTAACAGACCATCTTAATTATATAGAATCAAATAAAATAGAATGGCATAGAGGTCATTTAGTTGGAGAACTATATCAAGATCCTGAAGGAAATATTTCTTTTAGACCAACAGATGATGATCCTATTAGAGATTTTCCCTTAAAAGATAATAGACATAAAGGAGCATTAGAAATATATGAATTGCCTAAAGAAGTTAATGGAAAGGTGCCTAGTTATAGGTATGTTGGTGGTATTGACCCTATTGATGATGATCATAGTACAACTGTATCTCTTCCCAGTATATTTATCCTTGACATGTTCACTGATAGGATTGTAGCTGAATATACAGGTAGACCTGATTTTGCAGATGATTTTTATGAAATATGTAGAAGATTAGCTATTTTCTATAATGCTTCATTAAATTATGAGAATGATAAAAAAGGTTTATTTACATATTTTTCAAATCATCATTGCACTCATTTACTATGTGACACTCCAGATATTTTAAGAGATGTAGAATTGGTAAAATCTTCTATGTATGGTAATAAATCTAAAGGTACTAATTCAGGAAAACAAGTAAATGCTTATGCTAGAAGACTTATTAGAGATTGGCTATTAATGCCTGTAAAACAAACTAAAGTTGAATTAGATGAACATGGTGATGAGGTAGAGAAAATTACCACTGTTAAAAATCTACAAAGATTAAGAGGAATAGCTTTAATAAAAGAACTTATAATGTGGAATCCTGATATAAATGCAGATAGAGTTTCTGCTTTAGGTATGTTGATGATTATTAGAGAGAATAATATGAAATATCTTCCAGGAGAAGGAACATCTATTGGTAAAAAAACTAGAAAGAATTATCTAGGCAATGATCCTTTCTTTACTAGTAATTTTGCTAATAATTCTTTTTGGTAATTTAGCTATAAAAAACTCAATTTTTTCAAATAAAATCATATAACTTTTGTTAAAGAGTTATATCTTTGCAAAATATTAGAAATAAATAAAATATGGAATTAACTATTAGTGGATTTCCTAACCAGAAATTACCTTTTTCTAAGAAAGGTAAAGAATGGAGGAAAAGAGTTGTTGATTGGGCTGATAAAAGATCCTACTTCTTTGACTCTGTTGTTAGAAAAGCTTTTATTAATAAAAAAATCAATTATGATTTAATTAATGGAAAGCTTCATCTAGATGATTTAAAGTTAATTCTAAATCCTGACAATATCAAAGCCTCTTATATTCCTAGTAATATTCAACACTATCCTATTATGAATAGTAAATTGAATGTATTAGCTGGAGAAGAAAAAGAAAGAAGATATGAATTCAAAGTAATAATTACTAATCCTGATGCTATTTCAGAACTTGAAATTAAAAAAAGACAAGAGCTTTCAGAAGCTTTATCTTCCCTCCTAGAAGAAGCATCACAAGATGAATCTATCTTGGATAAAGAATTAAAATCTCTTTCAGATTCTTTTAGATATGATTGGTCAGATATAAGAGAGATAAGAGCAAATCAATTATTAAATCATTATTATAAAGAATTAAAACTAGATGTTAAGTTTAATGATGGTTTTATGGATGCAATGATTGTTGGTGAAGAATTATACCAATGTGATATTGTATCAGGAGAACCTATAGTAGAAAGACTTAATCCTAGAAAAGTTCATGTATTTAAAAATGGATATTCTAATAAAATAGAAGATGCAGATTTAATAATTTTAGATGACTTTTGGGCTCCTGGAAAAATATTAGATTATTATTATGATGATCTTTCTGATAATGATGTTAAAAAGTTAGAAGAATATTCTCCTTTTGCTGATTCATCTGAAGGATTAAATCTATATGATGATACTAAACTATTTGTTCCAAGATTCTCTTATTATGATGATAATAATATTGATTTAGATTTTGCTTTTCAATCTGGAACAACTACACCTTCTTCTAACTATTATGATAATTTAGGTAATATTAGAGTATTAAGAATATTCTGGAAAAGTAAAAGGCTTGTTTTAAAAGTTAAGAAATATGACTTAGAAACAGGAGAGCCTTACTATGATTATTATCCTGAAGATTATAAAGTAAATGAAGCTCTTGGTGAAGAAGCTGAAAAACAATGGATTAATGAAGCATGGGAAGGAACTAAAATAGGTAGAGATATTTATATTAATATCAGACCTAGAAAGATCCAATACAATAGAATGTCTAATCCATCCAGATGCCATTTTGGTATTATTGGTTCTGTCTATAATCTTAATGAATCTAGAGTCTATTCATTAGTAGATATGATGAAACCATTTCAATACATGTATGATGCAGTACATGATAGATTAAATAAAGCTATTGCTAGAAACATGGGTAAGATTGTTAAATTAGATCTAGCTCTTATTCCTGATGATTGGGAGATAGACAAATGGATGCATTTTGCTTATGTTAATGGTATTGCTGTAGTAGACTCTTTTAAAGAAGGTAATGTAGGTGCTGCTACTGGTAAATTAGCAGGCTCTCTTAATAATAATAGTTCTGGAGTTATAGATGCTGAAACAGGTAATTATATACAACAGCATATAGCTTTATTAGAATTTATTAAACAAGAGATGTCTAAGATAGTAGGTATTACAGATCAAAGAGAAGGAGCAGTTCAAGCTTCAGAAACTGTTGGTGGTGTGCAAACATCTGTTAGACAAAGTACTTATATTACAGAAAGATTATTCTTAATTCATGATGATGTTAAGAAAAGAGTATTAGAAGCTTTATTAGAAACTGCTAAAATAGCAATGAGAGGTTCTAGTAAAAAATATAATTTTATTTTAGATGATTTTTCTAGAGAACTTGTAACTATTAATGGAGATGAGTTTGCTGAATGTGATTATGGTTTAGTAGTTGATAATTCTATGAATACTTTAGAATTAACACAGAAATTAGATACATTAGCACAAGCAGCTTTACAAAATCAAGCTTTATCTTTCTCATCTATTATTAAGATTTATAACAGTAAATCTTTAGCTCAAGTACAAAGAACTATTGAAATAGATGAAGCAGATATTCAAGAAAGACAACAACAGCAACAACAAGCTGAACAAGAATTAGCTCAATCTCAATTAGAACAACAAGCTCAAATAGAACAGGCTAAATTAAATCTTGAAAAATATAAAATTGATCAAGATAATCAAACTAAAATTCAAGTGGCTACTATATCAGCTTTAGGATATTCTGAAGATAAAGATGTTAATGATAATAATATTCCTGATGTAGTAGAAATGAATAAATTAGCATTAGAAGAGATGAATGCTATGGAAACTAACTCTTTAAAAAGAGAAGAACTTAGAATTAAAGAGAAGGAAGTTGAAACTAAAGCTCAGACTGAAAAATATAAAGCAGATAAGAGCTTAGAAGTTGCTAGAGAAAATAAAAATAAATATGATACTAAAACCAAGAAGACATGAATGAAGGAATTATAATGGCTGTAGTAACTCTAGTAACTAATACAATAACTTATTTTGTAACTAATAAATATAAAAGAAAAAAAGAATCTTTTGAAGTTATTAAAGAGTCTAGTGACTACTATTTAAATACAAATAATGCTCTTCTAAAAGAGATAGAAGAAAGATCTAAACAAATTATTGAATTAAATAGTAGGATAATTATCTTGGAAGAAGAGAATAAATCTCTACAAGTACAATTAAAAGCTACAAAAAAGATTTGTGAGGATAATGCTAAAACTATTAATGAATTAAAATCATTAGTAGAATCATTAAAACATTTGAGTAAATTATAAAATATTAAAGGAGAAGAAGAATGAATGATGTAGATATTTTAGGTCTTAATGATTTTATGGAAATTCTTCCAGATGAAATTGAAGAGACTGAAGAAAATAAAGAAGAAATTGAAACTTCAGAAGAAGAAACTGAAGATGAAAATAAAAATAATACTAGTGAGGATGATAATCCAGGGGGAGTAGCTAGTGAGGATCAAGAAACAGAGGAGGAAGAAGAACAAACTGTTGAGGAAACAACTTCTTCTCCAAATCTCTACAATACCCTAGCAAATGCTCTCAAACAGGAATCTGTCCTCCCTGATCTTGATCTAGAAAATAAAGAATTAAAAAGTTGGGATGATTTCAAAGATGTATTTAAAGAATACATTGAAAAAGAAGTTGAATCCAAACTAGATGAAACTGACAAGTTTATTAAAAAAGCTATTGAGAATGGAGCAGATACAAAAGAAATTTTGCAATATAAGAATAGCTTAGATTACTTGGAAAATTTAACAGAAGATCAATTGAAAGAAGAAGGACAAGATGGTGAAGCATTAAGAGCAAATATTATTTATCAAGATTATCTCAATAGAGGAATGTCTGAAGAAAAAGCTAAAGCTAAAGTTAAAAAGATATTTGATAGAGGAGATGATATTGATGAAGTATTTGATGCTCTAGAATCTAATAAAGAATTTTTTAATTCTAAGATAGAAGAAATTAATGCAGAAGCTGAAGAGAAAGCTAAGAAATTAAAAAAAGAACAAGAAGATTTCTATAATGATTTATATGAGTCTATCTCTAAAGATAGAGAACCTATTAAAGGAATTAAAATCACAGAAGAGACTTCTAAGAAAATTTTAAACACTCTTAAAAAACCTATTGCTAAAGATGATAGTGGGAGACCTTTAAATGCTGTTCAAAAATATGCAAAAGAAAATCCAAAAGATTTTCAAAAAGTTATTGGGACATTATTTGTATTAACTGATGGTTTTAAAAGCTTTGATAAAATTATAAAAGCTACAAAGAAAGTAGCTAAAAAGAAAGCTGTAGATGATCTAGAAAGAGTGCTTACTTCTCAACCTATTGGCTTATCAGACAATCCTTTACCTTTTAATTCAAAATCTTCTGGTATCTATGGAAGAGATTGGGATATTGTCCTTGATTAAATATTATAATAATTAATTGAATAAAAATGATTGGAAAGTATGTAATGAGAGAAGCCAAGACCTTGAATGGTTTGGTTTCAGATAATGCTTTGGCTTCTATTTTTCAGAGTGCCCCTCAAAAAGCTTCAAATCTTATGATTAAATTACTCTATGCAAATAGAGGTATGTCTCTTGAAAGAAATTTGATGAGATTCCCTGTTAAATATTTTGAAACAGATGATGATTATACTTGGGAACTAATTGGTTCTTCTAGGAGAAATATTGCTTTGGTTGAAGCTAGATATAATGGTGCTGTTGTTGAAGCTGATGACTTTAATGTAGGTATTGGTGGATCTACTATTGAGCTAGTATTTCCTGAAAACTATTTCTTTGATGGTTATATCATTGTAGGTGAAAAGAATGAAGAATATCCTTTTAGAATTCTTGAAGAACCTAGGGTAGAAGGTACCTATTATGTTTATAAAGTAGAACTTACAGGTAAGAATAAACAAAATGGTTGTCCTGGTGAAGAACTGGTTGGAGGTAAGAGATTCTCTGATGAATATGCTCCTGTAGAAAGAGAAATGAGTAGAAAAGTTGGTGATGTAAGATATGCAACTCCATTCTCTATGAGAAATGAATTCTCTACTATTAGAATTTCTACTAAGGTAGCTGGAAACAAGATGAATAGAAAACTTGAAACTGGTATTCCTGTAATGACTAAGGAAGGTAAACTTCAAGTTAATAAAATGTGGATTCATCAGGTAGACTGGACACTAGAAGAGCAATTTGCTAAAGATAAATCTCATGTATTGATGTATGGAGTCTCTAATAGAGATGAACATGGTGAATACTATGACTTTGGTAAATCTGGCAATGTTATCAAGATGGGTGCAGGTATTAGGGAACAAATGAGTTATGGTAATGTTGTTTATTATAATAAATTTGATCTTAAACTATTAGAGAAAGCTCTAGTAGATCTGTCTGTATCTAAACTTGATATGAAAGATAGAAAATTTATTTTGAGAACTGGTGAATATGGAGCAATTCAATTTAATAAAGCTGTTCTAGATGTAGTATCAGGATGGTCTGCATTCTCATATTTAAGAGGTTCTGATCAACCTGGAATTATCTCTAAAGCTAATTCTAATTTACATCAGACTGCTTTAACTGCTGGATTCCAATTTGTTGGTTATAGAGCTCCTAATAATGTAGAAGTATTCTTAGAAGTAGATCCATTCTATGATGATCCAGTAAGAAATAAAGTTCCACATCCTGATGGAGGTGTTACTGAATCTTATAGATATGATATTCTTTATATTGGTTCTACAGAAGAGCCAAATATCCAAATTGCTAAGATTAAAGGTGAGGAGGAACACAGAGGATATCAATGGGGCTTTAGAAATCCTTTCACAGGTCAAATGAATAATAATAATATGTCATTTGATGAAGACTCTTGTGTAATCCATAAGATGGCTTCTTTAGGAGCATTTATTTTAGATGCTGAAAGAACTATGAGTTTAATTTATAGAGCTGTTTAATTAAATAGGGGAGGAATAATCCTCCCCAAAATATATTTAAGGAGAAGAAGATGGTAGAAACAAAATCAAAAGGGATTGTATCTTGTTTAAAAGATAATAAGGTTATTGTTAGATTTATTAGGAAACCAGATGGGTTTGTTACTAATCCTAAAAATCCTCAATATGGAGGATTGTCTATGGGAGCTAGTATTGTGTTAACAGTACCAGTATTAAGAAATGGTTCTTATAAAAATGTTTTGACAGATAATGAAAAAGCATTCTTGGAGGAAACACTAGGACTTGAATCAGGTGCTTTATCTGTACATAGAAAAGAGAACAATTATTGGGATAATTTTAATGTAGCTTTAAAAAAAGAAGATACTACATTTAATCTAAGTGATCCTATTGACTATATTAAATATAAAGTAGTTGTTAATAATACTGATTTAGTAGCTCCTTCATTGGAAGATCTTCAATCTAAGAAATTAGGTACTTGGAGATTTGTAATTATTAATGAAGGAGAGGAATTAGCTCAGAAAACAGCTGTTGCTAATGCTAGAGCACAAGCTTATATTTTGCTAGGATCTATTAAAGAGAATAAACCTAAAGTTAAAACTATTGTACAGTTATTGACTAATAAACCTATTAATAACAATACTAAATTAGATCAACTGGTTGTATGGGCAACAGAAGAAATTGAAAAGGAACCCAAGAAATTTTTACAGATTGCTAATGATGAATTCTTAGATACTAAGATTAATATTATTGAAGCAATAGAATATGGAATAATGAAGAAAAGAGGAGACTTTTATTTCATGGCAGATAATACACCAGTATGTGAAAAAAATGAAGAGCCTACACTAGATAATTGTGTTAAATTCTTGAATAGTCCTAAGAATCAAACAATCTATCTTAAATTACAATCTCAGATCAAAAATGCTCAAGAATAATGAATAATTCTAAAGAATGGATAGAAAGTTTTAATTTACATTATAATAATTCTGATAAGTCTGCTCCTGAGTTGAATTCTTATGAAATATCTTTGTTTCTAACACAAGCACAGGATGAAATTGTAAAAGAGTTTTATTCTGGTAAAAATATATACCATGAAGCTGTGGATAGTACAGAACATATAAGAACAGCTTTGGAATATCTTGTTAGAACAGAAACATTGAATCCATTAGAATTATCTAAATATAGAGGCTATAATCAAGCTAGATTTAAAACTGCAGATAATATCTGGTATCCAATTAATGAACAAGTTATAATACCTAATTGGCCATTAACTATCTTAGTTATTCCTACTACATGGGATGAATTAAATGTCAATCTTATTAATCCTTTTAAAAAACCTAATGAAAGGAAAGTATTTAAATTAACTAAGAATGATGGTATCTATATTATCTCTAGTAAAGAACCTACTAGCTATGAAGTAACTTATTTAATAGAACCAGAACCTATAATACTAGAAGATCTTTCAACTGGATTATATGAAGGTATGGGATTATCTATTAAAGGAGAGACTAAAGAAACTCTTTGTAAATTAGGTTCTAATATACATTTAAATATATTGAATAGAGCTGTAGAATTAGCTTTAAGAGATTATAATCCTTCTAATTTAGAAGCTCATGTTCAATTAAATCAAAGAAACTTTTAAAAATAATATATAAATGAGTGCTTTATCAAATCAACAGGTAAGACATATGTATGTTGTTACTGGAGCATCTTCTGCTGCTGCTCCTTCTAATTTTACTTCAGCTACTACTGGACAAGCTGCTGTATTTAATGATCTTGGAAAAAAGACTGCTGGCAACTATGCATATTTCTTATATAAAAATAATAAAGGATATATCTCTAAAACAGATAATATCTATAAAGATCAAGTAGTATATGCTAAGACTACTGATTATGCTCCAGAATCATTTAAAGAAGTAATTGTAACTCCAGTTAATGTAACTGCTGGTGTTAAATATGTTCTTGAAATTCAATTCTTGGATTGGTATTCAGTAAGTCCTGAAAATCAATATTTTAAGTTAGCATCTTATACTGCTAAAACTGGAGATGATGCAGAAGCTGTAGTTGATGGTCTTGTTAAAGATCTAGCTTATCAGTTTATGCATGAAACTGGATCTTTCACTTCATCTTTCCAGTATACTCCTAAAGGTGGAACTGCTATTAAGCTTCCTGGAAATAAATATTTGGAATTCTCTAAAGAAGGAGCAACCACTTCAGCTACTCTAGTAATTAAAGAGAAAGAACAATATTCTAATAAGGATAAAGTTCCTGCAAAGAAACTTATGTTCAATGTTAACATTCCTACTGGTGAGGGAGAAATGACTACTGAAGATAAATTTGTTGATGCTGCAGGTACTGAAGTTAAATATCATAGTCTTGGTCAAGGTAATGGCAAAGTCATTGCTGAACAAGAATGGTTCTATTTAGGAGAAAGAGAAGATATCTATAGAAATATGGGTTATCCTAATAACTTTGAAACTTCTTACATGGCTGATGCATCTAAAGGCTATGTAATGGTAGATATTACTTTCTTCTATCAAGGACATAATGAAGATGTACAGAAATCACAAAAACAATTGTATTTTGTATTCCCATTTGATCTAGATGAAAGTAAGAAACCAGTAAAAGTTAGTTATAATGCTGCTAAAGCTGCTGCTAAGACTTTAACTGATGCTCTAGGGACTATCTTAGGAATTACTATTAATTCCCTGTCTGCTACAGAGTAATAACATAACATGGGGAGATAGTTCAATACTGTCTCTCCTTTTTTATTTTAACTATGGTAGAAATTCATGAATGTAGAGTATCTCCATTAGGAGATGGAATTTTTCTCTGGACTAATGTTATAGATGGTCCAGATTATGCCAATGTCTTTCTAGAAAAGATTGCCATTGTGCAGTATGATAGATTTACTATAGATTATCCTGACAAACAAAATATTTTAGTTGAACTTACTGGAGAAAATTTAGGAGAAAATAGAAAAGAAGTCAAAATGACTATATCTAGTGCAGCATTTGATTTTGAAAAATATTTCTATTTTATTTATATTAAAACTATTGGACAACCTACTTCTAGTAATGGAACAGAAACTTACTGTGATTCAGATTTAGTAATTTCAGCTGCTGTTAATCTTTTACCACTTTATCACACTAAAATTAAATTACTTAAAGAATATGTAAAAACATGTGGTAAAAATGAACAGTTAATTATAGATATTATTTTAAAAGAAGAAATTTTTAAGAATTCTCTAACTTTAGGAGAATTTTCTACATCTGTTCAAATATGGGATGATCTATTAAACTATGATTTAGCTCAAGCTAATCATAAAACCTCATATGAGGGATATAAAAATGTACAAAATAACAAACAAATCACACTATGATAAATACATTAACAACTTTGTATTCATCATTAAAATCATATTATAATAATCTCATTGTTTATGGCCATTCCTATGAAAATAGGAAACTTATCATCTTAAAGGGTGTTTTAGATGTTATTAAAGAGTTAAGATGTTATTCTTATACTTCTAATCAAGATATTACAGATATTTATTCTATAGTAGAATATATAGTTAATTCTTCAGATATTTTTAAAAAGGAATATGCTCCTACTAATAATATAACTAATTATTTTCAAGATGTTCCTTCACAATTTTATCCTAAAGGAGAATACAATATTAAAGAATCATTAGTAACAGTAATTGCTAATACTACAGCTTTTAAATATGATGGAGAAGGACAAGTATTTCCTAATAAAATTAATCTTCAAGCTGTAGCTTATAATTTTACTCCTTCAACTAGTGCAGTTAGAAGATGGGAATATTCTAATGGTGGTACTTATAAAGTTATTGAAGGAGCTACATCAGACAATTTAACTGTAACTCCAGATTCAGAGTTATGGAATAATACTGATATGGTTTCATTAAGATATACTGTTAATGATATCTATACTAATCAGTTAACTATTTTTAAAGTTAGAGATGGTTATGGAGCATATAGTGTAGAAGTAACTTCTTCTAATGGTAATATCTTTCAAAATAATAGAATAGACACTGAATTATCAGCACATGTATATATAGCAGGTTCAGATATTACTGACACTATTCCTGCTGAAGAATTTAGTTGGAAAAGAATCAGTGATGATCCTACATCAGACACTCAATGGAATAATAAAAATCTTAAAGGTAAAACTATAAGGATTACCAACAAAGATGTTAAAAAGAAAGCTACATTTGTTTGTACTGTTGTTATAGATGGTGCTAAGATTATGAATGGTCAAATTACCATTCTAGATCAACTAGATACAACATATATAAGTTCAACATTAGAATCTAATAAATCTTTAGTTCAATTATATAATACAGAAGATGGAAAATTAAATCCTGATTGGACTGTTTATCCTTATCTAGTATTAACTCCAGGAGTCTGGTCTGGAGATCCAGAAGATAATCTTCTTATATCTCAAAAAGAAAATATTAAAGATTTTAAATGGACTAAGAATGGATTATCTATAGAAAATAGTCCTACTCATGTTATAGATGAAAATAAAGTTCTTACTATCAAAACAAATGAGTTAACTCTTAATCCTAATATTAGATATGGATTTTATGGTGTATATGTAGATCCATTAACTAAAGCTGAGACACCTTTCTATTCATCTTTATCATTTGTTAGGGTAGAGACTTCTGGAGTTACTATCCAAGCAGTAATGTTATATCCATTAGGAAGTATTTTTAAAAATGATGATGTAGATTTCTTAAAAGCTCATTGTGATTTATGGAGAGGTTCTTATATAGATAATACTGATGTTGAATATAAATGGTTTATAGAAAAACCTGGAGTATTTGATCCTAAATTTACATCTTCTACTGCAAAAGTTGGAGATAATGTATTACATGTAGATAATACTACAGGAATGGTTAGAGATTCTAATATTAGAATCTTAGGATATGATTATGTAGTAGCTACAGTAAATTCTTCTACAACCTTAGTATTAACAGAAACATTAAAACAAGATGTTCCTAGTGGTACTAGAATATATAATCCTTATTATAATAGTAGTGGAGGAATAGGATGGGCTTATATTGATGAAGTAAATAATTTTGGAGTTACTGGGTATACTACTAATGAAATTATTATTCCAGAATCTACTGTATTAAATTTTGCAACATTTAAATGTGTTATTACAGATTTAGATTCAAAATCTATTACTTATAATCAATCTGTATATGCCACAGCTTCATTCTTAGACCAACAAGATCCTTTACAAATAGCTTTTAATACTCCTGAAGGAACTATCTTTAAAAATAAAACAGGAACTATTACAATAGAAGCTGAAGTATGGAGAAATGGTGAAGAGCTTGATGAAGATGGATCAACATATATTTATGATTGGATTCAATATGATAAAGATGGACAAATAATTCCCACTTTCTCTAGAATAAACAAAACTATTTTAATAACACCAGATGATGTTGGTTCTAAATCTACTTTTGAAATTAGATTAAAGAATTCTGTAGGTCAAGTAATAGCTAAAGGTAGAATTACTATTGTTGATATTATTGATGGTAGTAATAGCATTATAATATATTCTAGAGATATGCTTGAACCATCACAACCAACTGGAGCTAATCCTGCAGGATGGAATGTTAATCCTAATTACTTTGATGAATGGTGGGGATTATTATGGCAAGCATTTAATATTAATAGTTTAACTGGAGAACCTTCAGGTGAATGGACTCCTCCATTGTTAGTAGATGAATATACTACTAATATGTTTTTTAGATTCTTATGGAATGAAGGTACAGGAGATTATAGTAAGTATCTTCAATATGGAACTAATGCTAATAATGAAAGAGAGATATTACCCACTCCATTTAATATGCCTGATGTAGTATGGAAATGCATTTCTACTGCTGATGGTGATACAGATGGAGGATTTTATGTTCCAAATATTCCAATCTATCATCATATCACTTATAGATACTCTGTATGGGTAAAACAGATGCAGAGAGATGGAAATATCTTATTTGGATGTGATCCTAATACATTATTATATACAGGACAATCTTCTGATGGTTTATTCTGGGGTGGTGATGTTCCACAATTAAATAAATGGTATTTACTAGTAGGTTATATTAATAGTTCAGAAGATAATACAGGAGAGAAAACTGATGCAGGTATTTATGATCCTGAAACTGGTAAAAAAGCTTCTGATACAGCTAGATTTAAAACATTTAAGTCTAGAAAAACTGATGAAACTCAAATGTTTAGAGCATATCAAGGTAGTGCTTTAGGTATTGGAGCAGAAGTTCAATTCTGGGGTCATAGACTAGATTTATGTAATAATAAAGAACCTTCCATATCAGAATTATTAAAACAAACAGCTATTGGTACTCCTGCTAGAGGTGTAGAAATACAAGGAGATACAGTATTTAAATATAAAGATGATTTTCAAGGTGATCCTGTTCCTAATGTTATTGATTTAGTAGTATCTACTCAAAATATTCTTGAACCAACTTATATTTGGAGATATAGAAATTCAAAATCTGAATGGGTTACAATGGGTAATGATACTAATGAATTTACTGTTAATCCTAATGATGCATCAGCAGGATGGGAACCTGGTATTACATATGTAACTTATAGAGTAGATGTAGGAGATTATTTTGATACTCATACTATTGTTAAAGTTACTGATGGTATAAATGGAGAAGATGGTTGGTATACTGATTTTAAATATGCAGTAAGTGTAACTACTCCCACTATTCAATATCCTACAGGTAAAAGTCCTGGAGATCAATGGGTTGATTGGCCACCACAACCTACAGGAGAACAAGGTTTATGGATGACTCAAATTCTTAAATATCCATCTACTGGAGAAGTAAAAGAGGGAGAAACATGGTCTAATCCTGTTAAAATTAGTGGTGATAGAGGAGATGATGCTTATTCTGTGATTGCAGATAAAGAATATCATGACTTACTAGTATTAACAGATACTAAAAATACTATTAATCCTAAATACTTTAAATTACCCACTGAAGAAGAAGGAGGACTAGCTTTAACTGTTGCAACTACATATACTGTTTTAGAAGGAACTATACCACTAACATATAAGCCAAATGGAGGAACAACTCCAGGTATTAATTATTATTCTATAAGTGATATAGAAACTGAAGAAGGATTAAGTGTAAATGTAACAGATAGAGGTCAAGTATATCCTACAGCATTTGATACATCTAAAGCAAATCTTTCTTGTAAACTTAGAATTTATTGTGAAGACTCAGGAATTAATTTCTTAAAGATTATTACTTGGAGAAAGATTAATGAAGAAAATTGGTATCTAGAAGATGCATTAGGAGGAGTAACTATTACAGATGGAGGGTTATTCTTAACTACTTGGATTAGATTAGGTCATGCTGAAAAAAAGAATGATTTTGAATATGAGCTAACTGATGAAAAAGCAGGTATATATGGAGGTAGTAATCTTCCTGGAGAATATTTTCCTCAAACAGTGAGATTTTATTCTGGAGGTAATTATACATCTGCTCAAGAATGGTCTAATTTATATCAAAACTTTTTAAATACAATTAATGATCCTGATATTTCTGAAGATGATAAAAAATTAGCTAGAGAAAATTTCTGGGAATATGATCCTAGGTCTCAAAGTCCTCAAGGAGCTACATTTGTAATCAGAGAAGATGGTCAAATGTTATGTTATGGTGGATATTTCCATGGAGATATTTGGGCTGAGAATGGTTATTTTAAAGGTAAGATAGAAGCAGATGAAGGATATTTTAAAGGTACTCTAGCTGCTACAACAGGAACTATTGGAAGTTTAAATATCTATGAAGATGGATTTGGTATTAAAGGAGGAAACTTCTATGTAGATTCTAGTGGTAATCTTACTGCTAATAATGCAAATATTAGTGGAGATATTAATGTAACTACAGGGGGAAGTATTGGTAATTTTTCTGTTTATGATAATTATCTAGAATTTAGAACTCCAGATTCAACTAGTGGAAGAGATTTAGTTGTTAGAATTGGACAATTAGATAATAGTAGGAATTATGGGATTATAGCAGGAAAAACTAATACAAATAGTAGTACTTTTTTAAGCACAAATCTATCTAAGTTAGTTGTACAAAAAGGAAACTTCCAATATGATTCTTTAGAAACTTCTTATATAAGAGCTTTACACACAAACAGCACTCAAATAAGTACAGAAGATATATATTTTAATAAGATGAGAGTTAATACTGTATTGTCTTCTCAATCTATTAGACTAACTTCATCTAACAAAAATATAACTCTAAATTCAACATATTCCTTTTATAGACTTAGTACTACAAATGGAGATACTTTAGATGGTTGTACAATTTCTGGAACAGGAGACTATGGACAAATAGTTTTTTTATACAATGAAAATTCTAGTCATAGAATTGGAATTGCAGGAGATGTATTAATAAGTGGTCGTAGACTATATATAGTAGAACAGACTGGTGTTATGTTAATGTATATTAATGGAGCATGGCATTTAATGCAAAATAAAGAGAGCTGGGAATAAAAATATAAATACTATGAAACTAAATATAAAAGAAAGATTAATGATGTTAGAGTTGCTCCCTGAAAAGGGGGCTCTCTTAACTATGACTAATAAGAGAAATATAATTAAGAAAGTGGATTTTAGTTCAGAAGAAATTGAGACTTTTGAAATTAAACAAAATGAAAAAGGTATTACTTGGAAAAATGAAGAAAAACCTAAAGATGTTGATTTCAATAGTGAAGAATTAAAACTATTAAAAGATTCTGTTGATGAATTAGATAAAAATAATTCAATTACAGATGCTATTTTTGATTTATGTGTTAAAATTAAAGAAGCTTAAAATGAGCAATATCAATATAGATATTTTTGATCCTGCTACTATTGCAGAATTAAGAATGAGATTTCAAACATGTCCAAGAAGGATAACTTCAGAAGACTATAAATATCTTATTGATGTTCTATCTAAAATGATTGATACTATAGAAATTGCTGCTGAAGAAATTATAAACAATAAAAATTGTTATTTTGGTATTTCAGCATCTCAAAATATATCAGATATTCATGTATTAAATGCTCTATTAGTTAAATCATTACCTAGTACATTTGAAGAAGATATTAATGGTACTGTAGCTAATCCTTTATATGGATATATTTATATTGTAGTTCCTAGTACATTTACATTTTCTATTACAAATAATAATGTAGATGTTAAAAATGAATTCACAAAAATTAGATCAGAATTAACACCTGATAAAACAACACAACTAGATGTTTATAGAACATCTGAAATTAAATATTTGGATTCTCCAAATCATTTTAACATAGTAATAAGTTAGAAAAATGAGTAATATATTAACTGGTTTTAACATGCAAGGAAATGATCCTATTGATGATAGGATTGTTTCTAAAAGTAATTTGGAGACATTAGAACAATATCTTAAAAGAGTACCTGTACAAAAAAGATATTATGGTCTAACATTCTTTGCTTTAGATAAAAATAATGAGTTAAGAAAGTATACTTTTCAAACCAGTTTAATAGAACCTACTATTGATGATGATGAAGAAGAAATTGAAAGAATTGATAAAGAACTACAAGAACATGTAAGTAATAAAGCAATTCATAAAACAAGTGAAGAAATCAGATCTGAAATAGTAGATGCAGATATTCCTGATACAATAGCTAGAGTTCAATGGACTTTAGATCAAATTAACACAGCAATTGTTAATCTTATTGGAGGAGCATCTGATGAATACAATACTTTAAAAAGAATTCAAACAAAAATTGAAGAGCTTAGAGCTGAAATGGAATCTCAATTATATGGAGATGATGGAGGCACAGTTTTAAAAACATTAGAACAAGCTCTTAAATTTTTAAATCAGTATAAAGATTTTATTGTAGATATTCCAAATAATTTTGTTAATAAACAAGATATAGTGGACAATTTAACTACTGATGATCCTACTAAAGTATTGTCTGCTAAACAAGGAAAAATATTAAGTGATACTCTAACTAATTATTTTGAATCAGCAATGCAGTCTATCAGAACTGAAACTAATAGAGCTATTAATGCTGAAAATAGAATAGAAACTAAACTAGATAAAGAGATAGACAGGTCTATCAAAGAAGATCAAAGGATTGATTCTAAATTAGATGCTGAGATAGAAAGATCTACTAATGAAGACATTAGAATAGACACTAAACTAGATTCTGAAATAAATAGATCTACAACAGAAGATAACAGATTAGATAAAAAGATAGATGCAGAAACAACTAGAGCAACTGAAGCTGAATCTAATTTAAACACTAAAATTGAAACTGAAACTGATAGAGCTGAAGGAGAAGAATCTAGAATTGAAGCAAAATTAGATAATGAAATCACTAGATCTACAAATAAGGATACTGAACATGATAATAGACTTCAAGCATTAGAAGGACAAACTCATGAACAGAATACTGATTTAGGAACAACTAATTCAACATTTCAATTAAAATATAATACTGGTAATAAGATTAAACATGAAAGTGATGCTATTTCTGTTAGAAATGCAGCTGATACTGATTATGTTAATTTTATTGCTAAGAATGCAATATTTAAAGGAGATCTTTTAGTAGAAGGTCAATCTTTTGTTACAGAAGCAGAAACTGTAGAAATAAAAGATAATTTACTCTTATTAAACAAAGGTGAAGTAGGAGCTGGAGTTACTAAAGGAATTGCTGGACTAGAAATAGATAGAGGAACAGAACCTAACTATCAAATTATCTTTGATGAATCTGATAATAGATTTAAAGCTGGAGAAATTGGAGACATTCAATGCCTAGCTTTAAGAGATGGTGATAATAGTATGGTTAATGGAATGTTTACCTCATGGGATTCTTCTACTAAGAGATTAAAAACTACTAATATTGTTCCATCTTCATCTCTTCTTTATTTTGGAGATAATAAAAAAATAGCACTATCTTATAATAATTCAGAAGGTTTATCTATATATAATGGTAATAATGCTTTGGCCATTTTTCCAACAGCTAATAATACTACTTTTAGGTGTACAGGAAACAATTTTCAATTAGTTGGAAAATTAATAACTTTAAATGAAACTATTTCTTCTACATTTAGAAGAACTTCAGATAATTCAGAAGTATTATATCATGCAGATATAGTTAATAATTTAACATCTGGTGGAACAAATAAAGTATTATCTGCAGAACAAGGTAAAATATTACAAAATTCTATTACTAGTATACAAGGATCTTATTTACCACTTTCTGGTGGCACAATGAAGGGTAGTATTAACCTCCCATCAACAGATCCTCTTAAGATGATTATTAGTGATAGTGTTGATAGTATATTATCTTATTGGCCCTCAAATAATGCTATTGAATTTGGAAATAATAAGAGAAAAATATTTTTAAGAACTGATGATACTAATATTATACATTATATTAATGGCAGTTCTTATTCAGTATATGATACTAAAAATCTTCCAGATCCAGCTACATTATCTAATAATAACACATTTACTGGTAATAACACATTTCAAGCAGGTAAATTTAATGTAGGACCTGTTGAAATTACAAGTAGTGGAAGTTTGTTATTAAATATAAGTACACCTGCTGGGAGTGGATGGAACAGAAATCTTACATTTCAAGCTAATAGTGATGCCACTTCAAAGCTTGTATTTGGAGGAGATAATTCAACCAATGATACCAGTGCTGGATATGCTTATATAGGTGTAGGAGATGTTAATTATAGTACAGCACAATATAGATTCTATTCTGGTAGATTAGAAGTTCCAATGATATGGAGATTGACAGCAGGAAGCAATAATATATTAAATGTAAATCTAGAAAATAATTTTATAAGTTTGGGTTCAGTTTCCTCAAGTTCATATATTGTTTCTAATAATTCTGATTTAAAACATAGAAGATTTACAACAACAAGTGCTTATAAAGATTATATTGTCTGGGATTCTTATAACTTACCAACTCCAGCAAGCACAACTGATTTAGCTAATTACTTGCCACTTGTTGGAGGTACCTTAACTGGACAACTTACAATAAAACAATCAGTAGATATTAAATTGAGATTACAGTCCACTGATGCTGATAATTATTGTATTATACAAGCCATAGATTCACAAGCCTCCCAGTTAGGAGTATTTGGATATGCAGGAGATAAGTGGGCCATTGGACATAATGGGACTTATTATGAAATCTGGGATAAATATAACCTAACTAATCCAGTAACATATACTACAGATACATATAATTATGCAACATTAAGAAATAAAGATGGACAGTATTTTACTTATATTAAAGCAGGAACTAATGGGTTATTGCCTCATTCTCAAGCTACATTAGCTAATAAGGGAGCAGGTCTCCTTGGTACTTCAGATTGGAGTTTCAGTGCTGCATATATAAACAACTTAAATACTAATAAAATAACTTTTGGTACTAATAAAGCATTCATAGATAACCAAAGTGGAGATTCTAGTCATATAGGTATTGGATTTTATACTTCTCAAAATGCAGCTTGTCCTGTTTATGTAGGAAGTTTATGTGTTTCAGATAGTTATGGTAATGGTACTCCTAGTATACCTACTAATGGAATATATTCTAAAGGGAATATTAAAACAAGTGGTTGGATAAGTTTTACAAATAATGCATGGACTAATGAGGGGGGAGCATATAAAAAAGAAGATGGGTCTTTAAAAGTTCTCAATGTACCTACTGACAACTCTCAACCTAAACCTTTTTATTATGGTAATGTTTTACAATTTAATAGTAGAAGAAATCATTGGTGTACTCAAATTTGGAGTGATCAAGTTAATTCTACTACTAATCCTAGCAATGGAAAATTAAGATATAGAACCACTCAAAGTTATGCTACAACTACATGGAATCCTTGGACTGTAATAGCTACAGAAGATTATGTTGGTTCTAATTATCTTCCTCTAACTGGAGGAAGATTATCAGGCCCTTTAACTATAAATACAATAGGATCCACATCTTTTATAGTTAATAATAAGGACACTAATGGAAGTGAAACTTTTGTAAAAGTTCTTAGAAAAGGAACCAATTCTGCTGCAATAGGATTCAAGGATGGTCTAGGTGCTTATATATATAATTATAATTCTAACAAATATTTATTTATAGATAATGATGGATATGCTAGAGTTGGAACAACTTCTGGTAGTACCAGATTAGCTTTAATTACAGATATTCCTACTGTTTCTGGATATTTACCTTTGTCTGGAGGAACATTAACAGGTGCTCTGACTATGAGTAGTAGAAGAAATAATATTGTAGTTGATGTAGTTGGAGGTGCTGGTCAATCTTGGAATGGAGGTGCTGGAGCATTAAGTGTTCAAGTACCTAGTGATTCTGGTCAAACTCCTTTATTATTAGCCAGAAGATCTGGTGCAACTATAAATACCACAACATTATCAGAGAGATTACTTGATATGGCACTCTTAGATACTGGTACTATTTTTAGAGTGGGAATGTCTGGAGTAAATGCTTTAGAATTAGAGGTAACTTCTTTTACAAATAAAGTAGGAATAGGTAAATTGTTTGGTAAGACTATAGCAACAACAGATCAAATACCATCTATACCAAGTATCTCTATATCTAATAGTGGTACTGGTAATGCTGTTACATCTATAACAGCTAATGGCCATACATTAACTGTTACTAAAGGAGCTACATATTTAACTAGTTCTGCATTAAGTGGTTATGCTACACAGAGTTGGGCTAATAGTCAATTTGCTCCATTAAAGAATTATTTTGTCACTAGTAATTATGCTTCAATAGCTACAACAGGAAATGAAATGTGTATAGGTTCTTTAACTAGTGGAAATTCTATAATTAATGTAAATTATAGAAATGGTACTGGTACCACTTCTCCTTCTACTTGGTATTGGAGAGCTGGATCATCTTCTTCCTGGGCTAATGCTTATTGGGGTAATTTATATATGAATAATAACTTAGTAGCAACTCAAACATGGTCTAATTCTCAATATCCACTTAAAACAGGAACAGGTGCTAGTGGAACTTGGGATATCAATATCTCTGGGAATGCATCAACAGCCTCTGCAGCATCTAAATTAGGCTCTACTACAATAGGAGGATCAGCTAAACCTATATATTTAAGTTCTGGAACACCAACAGCATGTTCTGCAACAGTAGGTTCTGCTACAGTTCCAGTATACATGAATGCAGGAACAATCACTCAATGTTCTACTACCTTAGGAGTTTCTATTACTGGTAATGCTGCTACTGCAACAAATTCAACTCAATTAGGAGGAACAGCAGCCAGTTCTTATGTAAAAGCTAATGATAATATTAGTAGATTAACTAATGATAGTGGTTATACTACACAAGAATGGGTAAATGGACAAGGATTTCTAACTTCAGATAGTCTATTAGATAAATTTGTACCAACTACAGGAGGATATATAAGAAACAGTGACCAAGTTTTATTAAGACTACAAAGAACTGGAGTTTCTACAGGTACTAGCAGGACTATAGAGATGTACTTTGATGATTCTAATACTGATGGAACAAGTACAACTCCTAGAGGATCAATAGGATATAATTCTGAAGTAGGAATGTTTTTATATTCAGCTGTATCAAAAAAATTTTTAGCAATGGAATATACTGGAAGACCTTTCTATGGAACTCCTAAAAATAGATATTATTTATTAGGCTCTAATACACAATATCATAATTTAGATGGATATCAAAGAATTGGAGATATAATGATACAATGGGGATATTTCACAGTTCAAGGAAATTCAACAAGAGCAGTAAATTTTCCAGTTTCATTTACTAATACTGTCTGGTCAGTGACTGGATCCTGGGATAATACTACTACTAGTGGTCAAGAAAACTGGGGATTTACTGACTATACAAGTTCTGGATTTACAATAATTAATGGAGATGGAAGTAGTAGAGTTTTTCATTATATAGCAATAGGGCCTTTTACTAGAAGTTAGGATTAATTAAAACAAAATTTAAGTGATGGTAATATATAATACAAAAGAAGAAGCTAAGGCAGTTCTAAGAAATAAAGAATTGCCTTTTGGAGCTTCTATAATTTTAAATACTAAAGATGGAGATTTATTAGGTGTTCAAGGTAAATCTAAGATGAAATTTTTAGATATGAACACTTTACCTCCTACAAATGGAAAATCTAACCAAGTTCTTAAACTGGATGAAAATGGTAATGTAGTTTGGGCTGCTGATGATATGAGAGATATTGTAGATGATTTAATTAGTACTGATACAGATAAAGCTCTTAGTGCTAATATGGGTAAATATCTACAAGATAATAAATTAGATAATGCATTAATAGAAAAAAAATCTTTTATTAACAGTCATGTATTAGAAACTAAAGATAATGCTTTAAATATTACTTCAGGATATATTACTTATAATAAAACTAGTAATAGTTTTTCTTCTAAAAGTATTAGCACTGTCTTTCCTGTTGCTTCTAGTACTTCTACAGGAGTTTTGAGTGTAGATCATTATAATCTATTAGCTAATATTGTAACTAATGCAAGTACTAATATAACTGGTATAGTTCATAAACTAACTAATTTTAGTTATTCAACTAATACTGTTAGTCATAATGCTTCTATGTTATATAAAGCTAGTAGTGGAGTTTGGTCAACTACAACAATTACACATACTATTAATCCAGCAACTACAACTACAGCAGGAGTTATGACAGCTGCAGATAAAGTTAAATTAGAAAATACTGTTAGTGCAACAACTACTGCTACTCCAGATACTTTAGGTTTAGTTAAACAAGCTGCTGATTTAACAGATTTACAAGCTGATACTGATCTAGAAGGTGTTAAAGCTCAATTTAACCAATTATTGGCTAATTTAAGAGCTGCTGGTATAATGTATCAAACTCCACAACCATAAGATTATGAGTAAAGTATTTTACGATAGTAAACTAGCTAAAGCAATCTTATTTAAAGGATATAATACAATTATGTTATTTGGCTATATTTTTACAAAGAAAGAAAGTTTAATGCCATCATCTTTAAGACATGAATTAATTCACTGTGAACAATATAAAGAATGTATTATAGCTTTCTTAATTCCATTTGCTATATTATGTATATTTTATAGTTGGTGGTGGTTACCTATCTATTTTTTAATGTATTATATTATATATGGAGTAGAATATTTAATATCTTTGATATATAATATATTTAAAACATTAATTAAAAAAGAAAAATTTGATATATCAGAAATTAATCATAAAGCATATAAAGCATCTGCCTTTGAAATAGAAGCAGATAAAAATGAAGAAATAGAGGACTATTTAGATCATAGAAAAGGCTTTGCTTTTATAAAATATTATGGAAAGCTATAAAGAATAGCTATAGTAAATTGTATAGTTTTTAAAAATTTTGAATATTTCTCATCTAAACTCAGTATCTTTGTATTGGAATTAATTGGCCAATATTCCAATATAAACTAACTAACTAACAACTTAAATTTTAAAACAATGGCAAGAAGTTTAGATGATGCTGCTTCTAAGGGAGTAGCTGGTGCAGGTCTTGGATTAGGTATAGCAGGTACAGCTCTAGGTTTGTGGGCATTAGTAAAAAATGGTGGTAATCTTTTAGGTGGTATTGGTGGTGGAGAAACCATTATAGCTAATAACACTTTAGGATATGGTGCTGCTGGTGTAAGTGGATTTGGATATACTCCTTCTGAAGTATATATGTCTGCTAAACAATGTGAAGACAATGTTTTGTTGACTAGAGCAATCTATGATACTAGAATCAAAGATTTGCAAGAGAAAACTGGTATTTATAATTATTTTAATGACAAGTTCTGTCAAGTTGAAAAACAGGTTGCTGCTTTAGAACAAGCTAAACCTTATGAGCAAAAGATTTTGGAATTGCAATTCCAATTGGCTCAAAACCATTCAGATAGATATACTGATAAGAAAACTTGTGGTGTAATCTATGGAGTAAATGTATTGCCTGAGACTCCAGTAGTAACAGGTTATGAAGGAGCTAATGGTCCTTGGGGATCATGTGGTTGCCCTAGAGTAACTACTTCTTCTAGTACTCCTACTGCATAATTAATTGGGGAGATTAAGTTCTCCCCTTTTTAATCTTATATTACTATGAAAAATATTGCAGAACAATTAGCAGAACAAGCTCAATTAGCACAAGAAAAATTAGGACAATTAACTAATAATAATATTCAGAAATTGCCTAAATCAGTATCTGAAGAAATCTTGGTAGAATTATCTAGTGTTTCTGAATCAGATATGTTAACTATGAATTCAATACCTGAATTTGTAGAAGCTAATAATCTCTATAATCAACATTTTCAATTGTTCCTTCTTAATAAATTTAAAGAAGAATTTAGTTCTACCAGAGAAGGTAGAATAATCTCTGAGAATTTATTGAAAGTAATTAAAGATTGTAAATCTAAAGCAGTTGAAATCAATAAGCAAAAATTAGAAGATTTAGAAGAGTATAAGAAACATCAATTTGAATTTGAACAATGGTTAAAAGAAAGGAATAAATTATGATATCAGATGTAGAAATTTTTAAACAAGTAGCTCCTAGATGGATTAAGAACATTATAGTTCAACTAACAGGAAACAGTTTTGGTACTAAATTAATGCTTCCTATAGTAGATGAAATAGTTGAAAACAAAATAGGTTCTTTTGTTAGTTTACTAGCAGATTCTGAAGGTAATCTACACTTTGATAGACTGTTAGATAAATATCTCAAATTAATTGATGAAACAGGAGGATTTAAGTTTAAACTTGGAGATCTTCCTAATGTTCCTAAAGGTTTAGCTAGTTTGATTAGTAATAAAACATATGAGATTGAAAGATCTGATCTAGAATCTCTAAAAACCTTATTTAATAATGCTAAAAATGAACAAGTTAAAACAGATCAGTTATGAGACATTTGATGAGTAAACTATTTGGAACCTCTGGATATGATTCAGATATGTTTAGTGATCAATTCAGACAAGACTTTGAAAACAAAGGCTTCAAGAATATGAGAAACTATAATGATGATATGAACATGTCTAGAAGATATTCTAATAAACCATTTGAGCAAGAAACTATGCATAATAGATTTTCTGAGAAAAGTGGTAAAGAAAAAGAATATTGTGATATTAAAATGATGGAACATGTTAGAGAACATGGATACCATTTAAATAAAGAAATGCTTGAATGTGGTCTGCTTCTATTAGATTTTGAAGATGATGAGCCTTGGTCAGTTGAAGAAACTGAAAGAGCTAGGAAAAATAATAATCTACATTTTACTGGAGAATTTTCTTCTGTAAATAAGTATGATTTTAATTTTATTATGAACAAGAAGAAAGCTAAAGAAAAATATGAAGGTAAGTCTATTAATGAACTTGCTTATAATACATATAAGTCTTTAACTGATGATTCTTTTCCATATCCTGAAGCTAAGGCATATTTTATTTTCTTGACATATCTATATGGAACTATGGCAGAAAAACATAAACTATTCAGGTAATTACTCTTGGATTTAATTATATAAGCCCTCTATCTTAATTGATAGGGGGCATTTTTTGTTTTATATAAATTTTTAAGTTATGAAGTTAGTTTTAAAAAGAATAAATAATCAAGACAACTATTGTGAAGGTAAATTATATATTAATGGTATTTATCAATGTGATGTAATTGAAGATACTGATAGAGATTTAAATAATGAAATGTCTATTGCAGAGATTCAATCTAAAAAAGTATATGGAGAAACTGCTATTCCTAAAGGAACTTATCAAATTACTTTAGATGTAGTAAGTCCTAAATTTAAAAACAGATCATGGGCAACTTTCTGTGAAGGTAAACTTCCTAGACTATTAGATGTTCCTGGATTTGAAGGTGTTTTAATACATGTGGGAAATGATCCTGTTACAGATTCACTTGGATGTATCTTAGTTGGAACAAAAGATAAAGATGGTCATATTTGTAATAGTACAAATACATTTAAAGATTTATATTATAAATTAAAATCTTCTACAGATCAAATCACAATTACTATAGAATAATGGAGACTATAAGAAAACATCCTCTTTTTAATATTTGGAGAGGTTTTAGATATACTGCTAAAGGGCAAAAAGTAGGCTTTAGTGAAGAATGGAAATATTATAATAATTTCTTTAATGATACTATCCAATATTATATTCCTAATTATAGATTAGTTAGAAAAGATAAAACAAAACCTTTTTCAAAAAATAATTTCATATTCCTCCCAGAAGAAGAAGTTGCTACTTTAAAAAATAATGTTATAAAAATAACTTATAATAATGAAACTCATACAATTCAAGAATGGGCAGATATTTTAGAAAAAAGTGTTATGGGAATAAGGACTAGGTATCATAACAATAAAAACTATACTATAGAAGAAATTTTATTTGGAAAAAAGAGACTTTCAAAAAGAAATTTAATGAATCCAAAAGAACTTAAAGAAGCAGATTTAAAAAAGAAAGCTTCTAAAATGTTATCCTCTTATAAACTAAAAGACTGGAAAAAAGATTTACAATTCAATTTAGATAGAGAATGGTTTATAGAAAACATTTTAAAAAGTAAATGTATTTATTGTGGAGATACTAATAATTTGGGATGTGATAGAATAGACAATAATAAAGGACATACTTATGATAATGTAGTCCCTTGTTGTTATACTTGTAATATAGCAAGAGGAAATAATTTTTCATTTGAAGAAATGAAGATATTAGGAAAAACAATAAAAGAAATTAAAGAAAATAGAACATGAATATAAAATGGAAATTATACTTAGGAGTATTTATAGTACTCCTAGGTTTAATATGTACTATTAGTTTTCAAGCTAAATATATTAAAAAACAGAAAGCTAATATAGAAAGATTATCTTATAATCAAGAAGCTCTCACTACAGAAATAATTAATTTCAAAACTAAAGATTCTCTTAATGCAGCCACTATAAAATCTTTAATAGTAACCACCAATGAATTTAAACATATTAATGATGATTCTAAAAAACAAATAGAGGCTCTAAATATTAAATATAAGAGACTTTTAAAAGTTAATCAAACAATTACTCAAGAGAATCAAAATCTCCTCTTAAATAAGGTAATAGACACCTTATATCTTAAAGATACAATCATAAAAACAATAAAAGCAACATATAGATCTCCATATCTAGATTTAGATGTTATAGACTTAGGTAAACAATATAAAATAGAATATCAATCTAGAGATACTATAGATCAGATATTAGAGAATATTCCTAAGAAATTTTTATTTATAAAATATGGAACAAAAGGATTTAAAACAACATATGTAAATAGAAATCCTAATGCTAAGATTACAGGGGCAACAGATTATATATTTAAAAATAAAGTTTGGAAAAAGCTATAAAATGTTGTATCTTTGTAAATTAATTTAAATAAAATAGAATGAAGACAAGAGAACTAATATTTAGAGTATTACAGTTCTTATCTATTAATTCAGATGATTCTATTCAAGACTTTTCTGAAGAATATATTTATAATGTTTTAATAGATAAAAGAGCTTTTCTTCTAAAGCAACATTACAAAGATGCTAGAAAGTCTGTACCTAGATCTTGTTATCAAACATTAAATGTTCCTTTAGAAAAAATTAGAGTGGTTCCTGATCTAAAATATTCAGAAGTATTATTAAGATCAGTAGATAAAATACCTGAAATGGTAGACTTTGCACAAGAAGCAGGAGTGGCTACTACTATTATAATGAGTACAGATTATACAGCAATTCCTTTTAATTTAGTTACATTTGAAAGATTGCCTACTGTTGGTTCTAATAGATGGACAAAAGATCTATTATATATAGCATTAGGAAATGAAAGATTATATCTAAAATCTTTTAATTCATCTTTCACTAATCTGACTAAAGTTTTGATATTTGGAGTTTTTTCTGATCCTTCTCAAGTATATTATGCTAATGGAAATGAAGGAGACTATTATGAAGAAGAATTTCCTATTAATAATTCTATGGTAGATCCTATTATTAAATTAACATTAGAAGAACTTACTAGAATACAAAGACCTAAAGATGTTATTAATGATGGAGAAGGAATTGAAGATCAAAGATCTAAAGTATAATTATGAGTGAACAAAGAGAACATAAATTTAAAAACTCATATAGTTATAAAGACTATTGGAGATACTATTGTAAAAATTGTAAACAAATTCCTTATGAGAAATATAAAGAGATATTAGATTTCATTATGGAACAATATTCTCTTCTTATTTCTGAGAAAGCTATGGATATAAAATTTCCTTATAAATTAGGACAAATTAGAATTAGAAAACATTTTAAAAGTCCTAAATTTGAAGATGGAGAACTAGTTAATAATCTTCCTATTAATTATAAAGCAACTAAAGAATTATGGGAATCTGATCCAGAAGCTAAAGAAAATAGACAAGTGATATATCTTTTAAATCAACATTCTGATGGTTACATGTATCAAATTAGATACACTGTTTCAGATATTGCTAATAGATATGATAAGCTTAGATTTTTAAAATATAAGCCAGCTAGAATAATGTCTAGACAATTTTCTAAAAATATTAGAGAGCATAAAATAGATGCATTAGAACAAGAAAAATATGAGATATGTAAAATTGATTGAACTGTTAGATAGGCTTAAAAGTAATAATATAATGGCAGATTTAAATTATGAAGCAGTAGTAATTTATGTTACTGATTTCTTTCAAATATTAAATTCTCCAAAATTACTTAAAGATTATAAAACAGAATCAGATATAGAAATAAAAGATTACATGGGTAAATTACCTTGTAATTTTGTTAAAGAAGTACAATTAAGAATGAGGCATCATAATAATGATAAAGCTTTCATTCCAATGAGAAGATCTACAGATACATTTCATCCTACAGGAAAACAATATTGTTATCAAGAAGGTCCATCTGATTTAACTTATACAATTAATAATGGAATGATTTATACTTCTTTTAGAAATGGATTTATTGAAATGGCATATAGAGGTATAGTAGTAGATGAAGATGGAATGCCTATGGTTCCTGAAAACTTTGCTATTATGAGAGCTTTAATTGATTATATTAAAGTTCAATATTATACTATACTAGTAGAAAATATGAGAATGCCTTATCAAGTACTTCAAATGGTAGAACAAAGATATGCTTGGTCTATTGGTAGAGCTAGTACTCAATTACATCAAATGTCATTAGATGAAGCAGAAAACTTTACAAATATAGTTAATAGACTTATTCCTGATTTAAAACAACATGATAAATATTATGCATCATTAGGAAGTAAGGAATATTTAAGAACACAATAATATGGGAATACCTAAGATTGAAAAACATTTGATTAAGGGAATTAATCAAGATATCTCAAAATCTAAGTTTAGCAATGAATATGCTTATGAGATAAGAAATGCCAGACTATTAGCTACAGATAGTCAAACTACTTTTGCTGTAACTAATGAGAAAGGTAATAAAGAATATATTGTAACAGATGACAAAGGAAATACTTTAGCAATTAAAGGAATCATATTAGGACATTGTGAAGTTAAAAATTATATAGTATTATTTACACATCAAGAAAATCCTGCTATTGATAGAATTTATAGAATAGATACAGAAACTAATCAAATGATTACTATCTTAGAAGGAAATATGAATTTTAATATTCAACATAAGATAGAAACCATAGGATGGTATGAATCTGATTCTATTATAAAAGTATACTGGATAGATGGTTTAAATCAACCTAGATATGTGAATATAGCAGATGGGGCTGAGAATGATATCAATATTATAGACTTTGTTCCTGAAGTTAGCTATGGTAATATTCAAGTAAGTCAAACTACTGGAGGATTTTTTACTGCAGGGATGGTTCAATATGGATATAATTTATATAGAAAATATGGAGCTCAATCTAAACTTAGTGGTTTAAGTGAATTATATGCTATTACTAGTACAGGTAAGGGATATGAAAAAGATACTAGTGTTCCTGTAGCTTTTGATATAACAATAGGAGGAATTCCTAAACAAGGATTTTCTAATATAAAATTATATAGAATACATAGAACTGAATATAATAGTCTTCCTAAGATTAGTCTTATCTATGATGGTAAATTAGAAGATGAATATATCAAAGATGGAAATACTAAAATTCCTACAGGAAATCTAACATTAAATTATAAAGATAATGGTCAAGTATCATTAGAAGATATATCATTAGAACAATTATCTTTTTTAGGATCAGATTTTTTAATTCCTAATTGTATTGCACAACATTCTAATAGATTAATATTTGCTAATTATAAAGAAGAACATAGTAATCTACAAGATTTAACAGATCCTAATGGTAAATATAAATTTAAAGGAGCAGAAGAACTAGATTGGGATAAAACAAATAAAACTTATAAAAATAGTGATAATGATTTGATTAATGCAGGACCAGAATATATTAAATATTCTATAGGAGCTGAAACTAAAATTATAGATACATATACTACATTACCTCTAGAACAACAAAATTTTACTCAAGATATTAATAATACAACTGTTGCTGCTAATGAAACATGGAAAGGAGATATACAATCTAGTTTAAAATATAATCCATATCAAGAAGGACAAAAAGGCAAAATTAGAACATCTTTTAAGAGAGGAGAGAAATATAGATTTGGAATACAATTCTGTGATAAATATGGACAGTGGATGGAAGTTATTCATTTAGCAGATATTGAAATTCCTAGAGGTAGAGATCAAATTAAAACTAATCCTAGAGGTGGATTAGAATCCTATACAGAAGCTCCTTTTAATGAAGTTGAAAATAGATTAAATGTTAATATATCTGCTAATTATTCTAGAGTGACTTTTACATTACCTATAAGTCTTTGTAAAATATTAGTACAAGATTTTGAAATAGTTAGAGCTAGAATAGTTAGAGTTAAAAGAGATTTTTCTAATTCTAAAATATTATCTCAAGGTATATTAACTCCTACTATTTTTCAAAGAACTCAAAGAGATACTGGCTTTTGGGCTATGCCTGATTATTTAACTAGAAATATGGGTATTAATAGTCCAGAGAAAAAAACTAAAGCTTTGTCTAATAGAATGCCTACACATGCAATATTTCCAGCTAAAGGAGTATTTCAACCTTTATCTGGGAGAGCAGATGATGGTACTTATGATAATATAGAATTAGATGCTAAAGATTCTACTTTTTATAATCCTATTAGTATTGTAACAGAAGCCACTGATCCAAACTATTGTGTTTATGGAGATAGTAGTATTGTTAATATGTGGTCTCCTGAAATATCCTTTCCTGGTCAATCTAAATTAGATTTAAATTCTTGTATGGTTCAACTTGTAGGAAAAACTTTTAATAGATGGACATTATCTTCAACAGTTACATTAGATACTACTAATAATAAAAATATTACTGTAAGTGCTAGTGTTCCTGGATATGAAGATAGAATATTAACTTATTTAAGACCTGGATCTGGAAGTAATGGAGAAGGTTTGTTGTTTACATATGATAGTCCTACTAATAATCATAAAATATCTTATTTTAGAGCTTATTATGGGTTTGATGTAATAAAAGAAACTGAATCTATTAAACCAATATTATTAAATGTAGATAGTGAAAAACAATATGCAGGTGCTGATAATGGTACTATAGATTTATTTATGCAGAATATAGGCAAATCTGTAAAATATAATTCAGATATAGATCTTCATTATACTGATAGAGATGCTACTAAAACTTTAACATATCATGGTAAAACATCTCAACATATAGTTTTTCCTGCTGTTTTAGATATTACTCAAAAACCAAATTGGAAGAATGTTCAACCTTATTATCAATTTCAAGCAAGAACAGATGATATTGTAGGTCAAGATAGATTTACTGCATATAATGGTATTACATATGATTCTATAGCAGATATAACTGCTACAGGTGGATACACTTGGACAACTAAAGAATTTCCTATAGTAGAACTTACTAGAAAAGTAAATTCTGATGATAATCAATATGGAGAAAAAGATAATAACAATAATTTATATATAGTGTGTAGTAAAGAAGTTCCTATAGAATATTCTAGTACTATACAGAAACCTATTGATATTATTGCAGATCAAGGAGATATTTATTTACAAAGATTTAATCTTTTAAAATCATATATTACAGATACACAAGCTACAAATGGAGTTGCAGAAGTATTATCATTTATGGTAGAATCTACTATAGATTTAGATAGAAGAATAGATAATTCTGATAAATTAACTGATATTAAATATACACAACCTGAACAATATTATAAATTTAATGAAGTATATAATCAGTTAAATGATTTATTTACTTATTCTCAAATACCTTCAAATGTAGATGTACAAACTAACTTTTCTAATAAGATAATTGCTAGTAGTACTAAAACATTAAGATCTAAAATAGACAATGCTACTAATATTCTTCAAAATGAATTTATAGATCTTGATGGTCAATATGGTGAAATTAGAAAATTACAAGAATTTAACAGTTTCATGTATGGATTTCAAGATACTGCTGTAAGTTATCTTATTATTAATCCTAGAGTTCAATTAACTCCTTCAGATGGAGTGCCTATTGAATTAGGAACTGGACAATTCTTATCTGATAAAAGATATATTACTACTAAATCTGGAACTACTAATAAATGGGGTATATGTTCTTCTAATACTGGAATTTATTATATAGATGATACTAATAGTTCTATTAATAAGATTACAGGAGAAGGAATGCAAGATATCTCCACTAATTATGGGTTCCACTCATATATGTCTAATATAGATTTATCTCAAGATTTTAATTCTTTCTTCCATAATAATAATGATGAAATATATTTTAATTTTAAAGATACAGAGTCATTAATATTTAGTGAAGCTGCTAATGCTTTTACTGAATTTATGGACATTACACCAAATATATTTATTAATTATAAAGATACTTTTTTAACAGATCATATAGTAAATAATATAGAACATTTATATCTTCAATTTGAAGGAGACTATAATAGTTTCTATGGAGATTTAAAAGATAGTTCTATTACTATTATATCTAATGAAAATTATGATTTAGATAAAACATATGATAACATAGAATTTAGATCTGAATGTTATTCTTTAGAAAATAATAAATGGGATAAAGATGTATATAATGAAACATATAATTATATACATTCTTGGAATGAGAGACAAAATTCAGAAGAAATTCCATTAATATTTGGTAATAATCTAAAAGAAAGATTTAGAATATGGAGAACACCTATTCCTAGACATTCAAAATCTTTAATTAGAATGAGAAATGGATGGCAATTCATTAAACTAGGATTAAAGAATGATAATAATAGGAAAATTATATTACATGATATTAATGTTAAATATTCTATATAATGCCAGATAAAAGTTTAAAAGAAATATTAAGAGAAAAGTTGTTAAGTAAGATAGATCTCTCATCTCCAAATTTAGGATCTTTAAGAGCTAAAGAGATGCTTAAAAGATTAGATAGTGGAGATTTTGATGAGAAAATATCTGAGTATCCTTCTCTTATTAAAAGAGATAATCTTTCTTTAAATGACATAGAACAAAATATATTAGGAAACATTGAAAAGGGAAAACCCTCAAATATACTATTTCATGAAGAAGATTCTACTAATGCTACTAATTTTTATAATGCTATTTCAAAGTATTATAGAGATCCTCAAATTGCAGGTTTAATGGCTGTAGCTCATGAAGAAACAGCTAGTGGTGGAAACCCTCTTGTTGTTGGAAAAGTTTGGGATTATAATAAGATACAAAAAGGAAAAAAAGGTGGAGTTGCTAATAGATATGTGTATTCTTTTGAAGAGGGACCTAATCCTTATTTAGATAGAGATCCAGATCAAAGACCTACTTCTTATTGGTATCAACATTGGAAAGAGAATAAAGGTAAAGGTTATGAAAATCCTTATCTTTCTCAAACAAAATTTTATACAGATTTATATTTGAACAAAAAGGATCTACAAGAATATAAAAAGATTTTTGATAATCCTAATTCTACTATAGAACAAATTACTGCTGCCTTACATGCAGCTCAAAAATCAAAATCAGAAAATCTTTCTTCTGTTATTGAGAAAGCTAAATTTCTTTATGATAACTTTCCTAAGAATAGTTTGCCTAAAAAAGAAGATAAAAGAGAAGTAATAGAACCTAAAAGTAAAAAATTAAATTTTGATTTTATGAGACTTATTTTAGGTGGAAATAGAGATATTATTCCTTATAGAAATAATGAAGAATATAAATATGGAGGCAACTTAAAATATAAAGAAAATGAAGTGTATGATTTAAATGAATCAGAGATAAATAAACTTTTAAAAGATAGATATGAGCTTGAATATTTGTAAGCCAAGAAAAAGAACTAAATTTGAACAATATAATTCTGATGGAAATTTAATTTGCTATAAATGTCATCAATATAAACCAGAATCAGAATTTGATATTAATCAAGAAAGATGGTTTAGAAATAATAGAGACTATAGATGTAAAGAATGTAAAGAGCAACAAAGACAAAAAAGAATATTAGCAGGAAGAGGAAAACAAGATATTAATAGAATGCTTTTGGAAAGATATTTAAGTGCTAGAGATAGAGCTAGAAAGAAGAATTTAGAATTTAATATAACATTAGATTTTTTAAAATATCTTTGGAATAAGCAATTAGGAAAATGTGCTCTTTCTAATATTAATATGACAAGCTCTTTTTTTATGGGAAGAACTTCTACAAATGTATCTATAGATAGAATAGATTCTAGTAAAGGTTATATTATGGATAATGTTCAGTTAGTTTGCATGGCTTGTAATCAAATGAAAAATGATTTAACTGAAAAAGAACTTTATGAATTCTGTAAAAATATAGTAAATGTTTATGAAAGTAAGAATAAAGAAAATTCCTGAAAATAATATACTAGCAGAAGGAGGAGGTTTAAGCAGATCTAAAGATTATGGATCTTCAAAAAAACCTTATCCTAAAGTTAAAAGTTCTGATTTTGCAGGAAAACATAGAAGCTATCCTATTCCAACTAAAGCTGATGCTAGGGATGCTTTAAGATTAGCAGGATTACATGGTAGAAGTGATATTAAAGCTAAAGTATATAAAAAATATCCTAGCTTAAAACATGCTAATGGAGGAGAACTATTAGGATTAGATTATTATACTAACCAATTATATGATGGAGGAGGATTGTTGGATTCTCCTATGGTATCTAGATCTATAACTATGCCTAATCTAACAGCACAAGCTCCTGATCCTACTATGACATTAACTCAACAAGCAGTTAATCCTATTATACCTAAACAAGGAATTAATTTAAGTGGTATTGATCCTTTAAGTACTGTATCTGATGTAGCTACATTATTTTCTTCTCCAGATATAACATCTCAAGGAGAAAATCAACAAACTGATGTAGATGAAGAAAATAATTTTGATCCTACATATATAGATGTTTCTCAAGTTAAAAAAGATTTTAATACTAAACAAGCTATAGGAAGTTCTATAGGAAGTGGAACTGGATTAGGTGCAACAGTTGGATCTATTGTTCCAGGTATAGGAACTGTAGTAGGTGGTGCAGTTGGGGCTGTAGGTGGAGCTATAGTAGGTGGTATTAAATCTATCTTTGGAAATAAAAAAGCTAAGAGAAAAGAAAGAAGAGCTAAAAATAAAGCTAGAGGATTAAATACTATGGCTACATTAGAAAGTTATATGGGAAAAGCATATGGCTTTGCTGATGGAGGAAATATAAATAATTTAATGGGTAGAAAATATTTTGCAGAAGGTGGTTTAACTTCTTTTAATACTGGAGGTAGTCATGAAGAATCTCCTATAGGTGGAATACCACAAGGTATAGGTGATAATGGAAATGTAAACTTAGTTGAAGAAGGAGAAACTAGATATCAAGATTATATCTTTTCAGATAGATTAACTTTAGATGAAGATATAGTTAAAGAATTAAATCTTCCTTCTAATCTAATAGGAAAAACATTTGCTGAAGCTAGTGAGATATTAGCTAAAAATATAGAAGAACATCCTAATGATCCTATTAGTAAAAGAGGTTTTGAAGAAATGATGATTAGATTACAAGCAGCAAATAATATGAAAAAAGATTTAGAAGATTCTAATACATTTGCTGAAGGTGGAAATTTAAATGGAGAACCTATGGAACCTAGTCCTTCTATTAAAGAAGTAGAAGGTGAAGATGAAAATCTAGGCAATGAGCTAAAAGAAGTTACAGATGAACAAGTAAAAAGAATTGCTGCTTCTAATATTAAAGAAGAAAAATTAAAAGGTGGTAGAGCTTCTAAAGAAGTGAGAGAAAATGCTACTGAATTATTTGATCCTCTAGAAATATCTGTAGGTATTAAAGTTGAAATGGAACATACAGATAGTATAGAAGCTGCTAGAGAGATAGCTCTAGATCATCTGACAGAAAATAAAGATTATTATACTAGATTATATCATATAGGATTAATTGATGAACCTATTACTGAAGAAGAAGAAAACTTCTTAAAAGAAAAATGGACTAGAATAGAGGATGTAGAAGCTTTAGATGAAGAGCAAGGTATAGTTAATATGCCTGAAGAAGAAAATGTCTCTAATGAGCTAGAACAGCCTTTAAATCAAGAAATACCTGTAGAACCACAGCAATTTGCAAAAGGTGGGGATCTATTTGGTCCTAATAGAAATGGAGCTTATTTTAGAAATGGTAGATGGTATCTAAACCCAGATCCTAGATTATCTAATAAAACTAATATTAAATTAGATGGTATAACAAAAGGAACATGGAAAACAGATCCAGTATACCCAATTCCACCAGAAAGACAATTATTTAAAGTTCCTGATATTACAGGTGGATGGAATGGTATATTACCTAATAATACTAAACCTTATGGAGATACTTTTAATCCTCCATTTATTAAAGGAGGAGAAGATGAAATAACAACTGTTGAGCCAATTAAAACTAATACTTCTACAACAAAAAAGACTAGTATTCCTTCTATTGATACTGAAGAAGAATTTAATAGAATGATGGATAGAAAATATAATTTTGGAGATTTAACAGGATTAACAGGTCCAAGATTTGACCCTTATCAATTAGAAGCAGATTTAGAAGGTAATAGAATTGCTAATGAAAATGAAGCTAGCTTTAATCCAATTTCTGACTTTGAATTAACTCCAGAACAACTGGCTACATTAAGTCCTGAAGATTATCAAGCTTATAAGAGACATGAAAGGGCTATGAAACTACAAGGATTAAGTTCATTACTACAATATGCTCCAGTATTAGGTAATTTAATTGGAGCTGCAACAGTAGGTAAAGCTGAAAGAGTTAATCCTACATATATTACACCAGAACAGCTAAATGATTATCTACAATATAATCCTATTGATCCAAATACATACACTAATCCTATATTAAATCAAGCTTCTAATGCTAGAAGATCTTTTGCTGATGCTAGTGGTGGTTCAAGAGCTGCTATATTAGCTGCTAATTTAGGATTAAATGCACAAATTCAAAAAGCAATTTCAGATGCTGCATTACAAGCAGAAGCTGTTAATGAACAAAGAAGAGTGCAAGCTAAAGAATTTAATAGAGGAACTAATCAATTTAATGCTTCAGAAAGAGCTAGAGCTAAACAATATAATGCTTCTTCCAAGACAATGACTGATGATATAAATGCTAGAAATAGAGCTGCTAGAAGAACTGCTATTAGAAACTATTTATCTGGAGCTATGCAAGGATTAGGAAGTATAGGTAGAGAACAAGCTTATAGAAATACTATTAAAACTATGGGTATGGATTATTATTTAGATGCTCTAGGAAAAGTGAAATATAAAAAATCATAAAAATTTGGAATAACTTTAATAATTTAGTATCTTTGTGATCTGTTGCATTTAGATTATGTATATGTATACAACTAAGTGCAACATTTCACATTAAAATATAAACTATGGCAGTTAACTACTATGATCAATTTCAACCATTGACATATAATCCAATGACTTTACAAGAAATGCTTATAGGACCACAAATGATGCAACAAAAACATGATCAATATCAAGCTTTATTAGATCAAGAAGGCTTATTTGATGTTCCAGCATTAGAAGTAGATAAACCTGGAGTACAACAATGGATGGATAAGTATAAAGAAAATATTAATGATCTATCTGATCAACTATTAAGATCTGGTTATAATAAAGATCTTTCTAGAAGAGCTAGACAGATATTACAAGAAAAACAACAAGCTATTTCTAGTAGAGGATATTTAGGAAGAGCAAATCAAGCATATCAACAATATTTAAAGAATGTTGAAGATGAAAAAAAGAGATTAGAAAAAGGAGAAATTAATAGAGATCAATATGAAAGAGGATTAGCATTTGCTTTACAAAGATATAATCAATCTGGTGGAGCTAGTTCTAATGCAACCTATACTCCTTGGGCTTCTACTAAAGCTGTAGATTTACAAGAGCTTGTTAGTAAATATGGAAAAGAAATTACTCCTCAAACTATTGCTAAAGATTTAGGATATAAATATGATCCTTCAACAGGTATTATAACAGATTCTTCTAATAAGACTGTGACTTTATCTCCAGAAAGAATTAAAAATACTATAATTAGTAGAATAATGAGTAATCCTGAAGCAATGTCCTATTTGAAAGAAAGACAACAATTAGGATTAACTAATAATATTATGGAAGATTTAGATAAGCTAGGTAATGAAGGAGCTTTGACTTTCTATAGAAATGATATAGAAAATAAAACTAATTATGATTTTGGATTATTTAAGAAATATCAACAAGGATTATTTAATGATGCAGAAATAAGTAAAGATGCTATTGCTGAAATTATCTCTTTAGATAATATGCCTATTGAAAATTTAGCTGAAGTGGCAAAGTATGGTTTAGGAAGAGGTAATGCTTATAGACCTGGATCATATATGCCAGGAGCATTAAGCTCTTATGGAACTGAATTTCAAACTAATAATACTAAAGAATCTGAAATGATAAAATCTCATGCTAATGAACAATTAGATAAAGATTTTAGTTACTGGCAACAGATAGATCCTAGTGTGACTAGAGATGATATTATAGAATGGGAAGATAAATGGGCTAAAAATAATAAAGCTACATTAGCATTTAATTTTGTACCATCAGCTAAATATGAAGAAAAATATTCACAAGATATAGATAAAATTAAAAATGGTTCTTTCCCTAATTCTATTAAAGATTGGGCTATTGAAGGACAAAAATTAGAAGATGGAGATGATTGGATAGATGCTATTGAATATGATCCTAAAGATAATAAAGTGGTAGCAGTATCAACTGGATGGTCAGGTAATGGTTATATGTTGGCAGAAATTACTATGCAAAATGGAAAAACTATTAGAGCTGTAAGAAAACCTCAAGAGTCTGATAAAGCTAAATTTGCAATAGCTGATTCTATATTTAATCATTATTATGATAATAATAGGGGTATTAGTAAATTTATAAATCCTGAAACAGGAGCTCCTATTATTATGAATAAATTTATCACTCCTGATGGATTAAAAGCTACAGTAACTTTACAAAAACCTGTATATAATAATAAAGGACAATTAATGGGATATGAAAATGATCCTTCTTATACCAATATTAGTTATAATGATATAATGCAAAGATTAACCCCATTTGTTTTAAAAGATAAATATGTTAATAAATACTCAAAACCAAGAGAATCTTATTGATAATGAGATTCCAGATTTAACCAACAGTATCAAAGTAGATAAAACAGGAAAGAGATATATAGATGATCCAAACTCTCCTAGTGGTAGAACATATCTATATGACAGTCCTATATCTAACTATGATATAATGAAAAAAGCTGCTGAAGAAAATATTCTTCCTAAAGAATGGCTTCAAAATAGTCCTATACATTATAATGTAGCTGATGGATATGATACAAATATGTCTTATGAATCTTTAATTAATCCAGAATTAAGAGAAGATTATTTTGCTAAACAACAATCATTACTAGGATTAATAGGTAAAGGAGCTGTTAGAGGAGTATCTGCAATCACTGCAGGTACTCTAGAATCATTAGGTTATTTAGTTAATCCTAATACATATAGAGCTTTATTTGGAGAAGAAATTGTAGGAGATTTTGAAAACCAATTTTCTAAAACATTTAGAGAATTAAAAGAATCTATGAATGATCTTACTGATCCTATTTATAGAACTATGCAATCTAAATCTGATAGTCTATGGGAAGCTATGTTTGATGCTACTTTTTGGGCTGGAAATGCTGAAAGTATTGCTACAACATTATCTCTTATGATTCCAGGAGTAGCAGCAGCTAAAGGATTTAGTGTTGTAGGAAAAGGATTGGGAAAATTAGGAATGAGACTTGGTGCTACAGCTAAAGGTGCTGCTAATACAGCAAGAATTACAGCTAATATAGGTGCAGGTCTTACTAGTAGAATTATGGAATCTGGTATGGAAGCTAAAGAAGCTTATGATAGTTTTATTGAAGCTCATAAACTAGATGACAAATATATTAATGATGAAGCTCAATTAAGATTAGATGCTGGTAAAGCTGCTTCTGTTACTATGCAAGCTAATATGCCTTTATTCTTAATAGATGCTTTTCAATTTGACAGTATTTTAAGTGGATTTGCTTCATTTAAAAATGCTAATTCTAGATTAAAAAGAATTGCTAATAGTCTATCAGATTATGGTATGAATGCTGTATCTGAAGGATTAGAAGAAGGTACTCAATATATTATTCAAAAAGAAGCTGAGTTTAGTGCTTTAAGTGATCCTGAATTAAAGAAAATGTTAGGTGAATCATTTTCTGAGAGATGGGATAAGTACACTGATGATATAGAATTCAAAACTTCTATTTTATTAGGAGCTGCTGGTGGAGGTTTATTTAGAGCTGCAGGACCTACTTTAAATAAAATATACACAAAAGCATTAGATAGATTAAATAGATATAGAACAGCTAAAGAAATAGCTACTGTTCAAAAAAATCCAGAAGCTTTTAAAATTTTATCTCAACATGAATTTGAAGAACAATTAGGAAAACATGTAAAAGCTGATAGCTTAGATCAATTAATTCAAATGTATGAAGATAGAGTAGGTACATTAGAAGGAGAAGATCAAGTAACAGCTAATAATTATTTAGAAACATTAAAAGCAATAAAGCCTACTATTGATAATCTTCAAAAATATCCTGCTTTTAGAAAAAATAAAAAAGCAGCTACATTATATGCTTTAGTTGAACAAGAAGGTATTAAACAACAAGCATTAGATCAAACTCTTAATAATGAATTAAATACTGCTGTTCAATCTATTATAGAAGGAAAAGAAGATGCTTCTAGTATAGTACTTGCTTTAAGAAATAGAGCTGCTCAAGAGGTATTAAAAAATATTGATACTATAAGTAGAGTTAAAGATTTAGGGGAAAGTAAATTTAAAAATCATTATAAAAAACATATAGCAGACAATAAACAATTTATTCTTCAAAAGAATGACTTATCTAATATTATAGCTAGAAATCCTAAATTAGAAGATATAGCTTATAATCTAGAAAAGAATTTTGCTGAAAGAATGATTTCTATAGATCTTCTTACAGAGATGCAAAATCTTAAAACAGAAACTGAAGAAACTACTAAAGAAAAATCTTCTCCAAAATCTAAAGAGAAAGTTTCAGAGCAGACTACTAAAACTAGTGAAGAAAAAACTGAAGAAAAAGTTAATAAAAAGAAAACTAAATCTTCAGAATCTTCTGAACAAGATGTAGATTCTAAAGCATCTAATGATGAAGGTTTAGATTATAGTAGTACAGAATCTGGAAATGTATCAGAAACAACTGAATTTGATATAGATGATTCTATCACTGCTACAATGAATGAAGAATTATTTGGTCCTGTTCAACAAGATTCAAATGATACTATTACTGATAAAAGTAGAAATAGAGATGAAGTGATTAATGATATAGTAGAATCTATTAATAGTGCTTCTAATCTAAATGAATATTTAGCTGCTAGAGATGAGGCTAAAAAGTCTGCAGAGACAAGTGCTTTGTCTAAAGAAGCTTTTAATAAAATATATAAATCTGAAGATGATCTTTTAAGAGATTTTAGTTTAAATAATCCTACAGAATCACAATCTAATGCCTTTGCAGCTAGATTCTTTGATATTACAGAAGAACCTGTTACTGCAGAACTTATTAAAGAAGCTTTAATAAACAAAACTCCTATAGATGAACAATTATTAGGAGAAGAAGAATTTATAGCTTATAATGAAGTTTTAGACTATATAAAAGGATTACAAGAATCTAAACAATATGGAGATGTTACTCCTTCACAAAATATTCCTGATAATATTCCAGTACAAGAAGATAATAGTCAACAATCTGATAATGTAGAAACTGAATATAGCCAGAATGATCCTTTAAGATTAGTGTCCTTTAAATATAGTTATGATAAATATACAGATTCTCAAGGTAATCAAAGAATAAAAACTATTCCTCAGAATAGAATGGATTCTATTAAATATAATTCTTATATTAGTTTTGATGAAACTATTAAACCTGAAGTAGCTAATGTAGGATCAAAAATTTTCTTTGGTATTCCTGAAGAATTTCTTCAATATCAACATAGTGCTGATGATGCTGATATTTTAATATATGATGAAAATAATAATGGTATTAGTTGGTTAAGAAGAGAGAAAAAAGCTAGAGAATGGAAAGCTACAGATCAAGAAATACAATTGCTTAAACAACAGAGAGCATTATTATATAATAAAGCTGTTAGTTATCAAGGAGAACCTATACTAGTTAATGGTAAAAGAATTATTCCTTGTAATGTATCTTCTTTTATAACTAGTAAATCTTATGGCATAATCACACATGATGGGGATAATTATTATCCAATCAAAGAAGCTTTACAAGTAGATAATGTTGCAGATATTAAATTAGGTATAGTTATAGGAAAAGAAACTAGTGAGTTTACTTTTAATATTCCTAATACTGATTTAAATAATTTTCATACACCACCTGCTGATAACTTTAGAACAGGTCATTTATTTGCTATGGTACAAAGTGCTAATGGAGATTATTTTCCATTAAGACTTTACACTCAAAAATATAATACTTTACAACAAGGTTCAGCTCTACATAACTATTATAGAACTAATATTAATAATGCTTTTAAAAAGATATTAGATTCTGACCCTGAAATTTCTAGTAAAGGATCTTATGAACTATCTAAGTATGTTGTTATTAGATTAATAAAAAATAATAGTGCTGATCTTCCTTTTATGATTCAAAAATATAATGGATCTGAATATGAAGATGTTGAAGCTATTTCTAGAGAAGAAGCTATTAATAGAGTAAAAGAGTCTTTAATTAATGTTCCTTATAATCTTTTAAATAAATCTGGAGATAAAATAATGACTGAATTATTAAATTCAGATGTATTACAAATGAATATATTTCCAGGTGAACCATTTCATTCTCCAACATTTGGATATGATAGAAATTTAGTAGATCTTAATCCAGTAAAAGAAACTATATCTGAAGTTAAGGAGCCTACTAAAGAAGTTAAAATAGAAGAGCCTAAGCCTAAAGAAAAAACTACAGATCCTGTAGAACAATCTTTTGAACAAACTTTAACTGTAAATGCAGTAAAAGAATTATCTAATTCTCCTAAAAAAAGAGGTCCTTTATCTGGTCCTAATAATAAGTTAGCTAATAAGTTAAAAGGTAAGAATTTTATTAAACCTGACTTATCTAGAAGAGAAGAATGGGGAAAAGACAGTGATAAATATAGATTAATGTCTGAACCTTTAAATTATGAAAAAGCAGATTTAAATAAAGAATTATCTTGGTTAAAAGAAAATTTACCTCAATTAACAGATAATGAATTAGTTGAAATTCATAGAGGTCTAATTAATGTAGGTAATTTATATGCTTGGGGAAGGTTTAAAGATGGAATTATAGAATTATCAGATATAGCTGCTAGTGGAACTACATATCATGAAGCTTTTCATGCTGTATTTAATATGTTTTTAACAGAAGCAGAAACTAATAAATTATTAGAGAAAGCTAGAAAAGAATTTGGTTTAACTGGTAAATCTGATGTAGCTGTAGAAGAAACTTTAGCAGATAAATTTAGAGATTATGTAGAAACAGATCAAATTACTAATAAATCTATCTTAGATAGAATTAGTGATTTCTTTAAAAATATATATTACTTAATTAAAAATAAATTACATCTTAATCCTTCTATAGAACAAGTATTTTATGATATTAATAGAGGAAGATATTCTAAAAAGAAATTTGAAAAGAATAGACTTTTAGTAGAAAGAAACTGGTTATCTAATATCACTCCTTCTATTTATAAAAGAAGAGTAGATATGCTAGTAGACACTTTTGAAGATATTATAGACAATTTAGCTCAAGAATCTCCTGAACTAAGTAGAGTTGATGTTATTAAACAATATTCTTTAGAAGATTATATTTTAACTATACATGATCAATTATATGCTTCTGCACATGGAGATAATGCTATTTATACAGATCCTATTCAAATAGATGCTATTGATTTAATTACAGATGAACTTGTTCAATTTGATGCTGATGGAAATCCTCAATTTGGTCAATTAGCATTAGATATGTTAAAAGAAATATCTGCATTAGAAGGTATTACTTTTAAAGCTCAACAAATTGTTGATATGGATATGAATCAACAAGATGAGAATACTGAGTTTATGAACAATGAAGAAACTGTTAAACAAGAAGGATGGCAAATAGATCAAATGTTAATATCACCAGTAACTAAACTAAGACAGAGTACTAGAAATATTATTAGAAGAATTCCTAAAATGACTTCTGATGGTACTTTAGTATCTCCTGATGATTTAGGATATCAACCTTATATGAGTGGTACAGAAGTTTTTGCTACCATGTTAAATAAATTATCTACAATGAATAAACCTAGTGATTTAATGAAAACTTTAGAATCTTTAAGTCAAAGTTTTCCTTGGGTAGATTCTATTATAGATATTTTAAAATCAAATCCTAAATTACAGGTAGATTTTTATAATTCATTCAGAAATGATTCTGTAGAATATATGATTATTAGCTCTCAAAGTGATGGTACTATGAGAGTATTTGGAGGCAATAGTGTTAATAAAGCAGGAGAATTGTTAAGAATATGGAGTTCTAATTATTCTTTAGCTAGTCATAATAAAGAAGAATTTGTAAAATCTTTAAAAGAAAGTTCAGATAAAGTATCCAAAATATATAAAGAAGTATCAAGTAATCAGTTTAGACTTCATAAAGTAAGGCTTTGGAAGAAAAATTGGAAATCTGGTAAATTTTCTAATCCACAAATTAATGCATGGGCTAGAGAAGTTTCTAGTATGTTAAATACTATAGGAATAGATAGTACACCATCAGAACTAGTAAAAGTTTTTCAATCTAACATGAGATTAAATGATGAAAACTCTAACTTTCAACCAATGCAAGATTTTTTGTTAAATTCATTTAGAGTGTTAAGAGCTTTTCATGATACTATAAATAAAGATGATTATGATATAAGAAGAAACACTTATTATGATCTTGAATTATTACCTGTTAATGTTAGAATAAAAGCATTAAGTAGTGCTTTATCTAATGTTAGGCCTTCATTATATGAATCATCTCTTAGAGAAGATGGAAAAACATATTCTACAAACATTACTCCATCTTTTATAGGCAAACTATTTAAAAGACTTACAGATGTAACAGATAAAAGTGCATTTGAATCTTTTAAAAAGAGCTTTTTTTATACTGATAATGAAGGTAAATTTACACATCCTTGGTTAAAAGAACTTTATGGTATAAGAACTAAAGATCTTGCTAGTGAGATTCAAGTGTCCATGTTTCTAGAAAAAGATAAAACTAGATATTCTGAATTAAGTAAACCAGATTTCTTAGGATCTAAAATCAATCTATGGTATAATAATGGAGCTAGAGATTATGGTTATTTTATGTTACCAATCCCATCAGATGCTTCTTCTATGCCAGTAATTAGATTTCCTAAATCTTATGATTTAAGTTATTCTTTAGATGGTTTAGTGGAATTAGCTAAAGCTGAAATTAGAAGAATTGAGGTCTATAATAAAAGAAAAGCTCTTATTAAACAAGGAAAACTTTATAGCATTAAAAACTTTGATATTACTATTAATGATCAAGGAAAAGAAAAGGATGGTAGAGGATCTAAATTCTTAATGTTCCCATTTTTAAATAAATATAATCTTGATGAACTTAAAACTTCTGAAGTAACTTTAAGAAAATATATTGAAGAGGCTATGGAAGAGGGATTTAAAAAATTTAAATCTAATCCTGATTTAGATGGTACTAAATATGATAAGAGAATAACTGAAAGTAAATTAAAAGAATTCTATTATAATGATACTTTAGCTCAATATAGTATCATGACTATGACATCTGGAGATTTAGCTTATTATAAAAATGATGTAGACTTCTTTAAAAGAAATAAACAAAATATGTCTCCTGGTCAATATGGTGATTGGGAAACTTTAGGAATACCAGAGAAGTTTAAAGCTATTAGAATGAAAGATAATGAAATTCCTTCATTAGTAGCTGATGCTTATTATGAAAATCTTAAATTAAATGGTGTATCAACAACAGAAGCTATGATTATTGCTTCTAAATTTGGTTATTCTAATTATACAGACTCAGAAGGAAATAAGAAAGTAAAATTACCTAATGGTCAAATTATTGATAGTGGTTTAAACAATGCTACAGATGGACAAACATTTATCACATTAGATAGATATAGAAATATTGCTAGGATGAATTCTAAATGGGATAGTGCTAAAGAATTATCTTATCAAAGATTAAAGAATGGTACTTATAATGTAGAAGATATTTTAACATTCTCTCTACAGCCTATTAAACCATATATGTTTGCTCCTCACATTACAGATTCTGGAGTGGATATAAATGGTAAAAACACTTCTTTATATCAACCACTACAAAATAAAAACTCTGAAGCAGTATTAATTCCTCAAATGGTACAAAATAGTCCTTTATTAAGTGCTCTAGTAAAAGGAATGGAAGATAATGGTATAGATGCTGTTTACTTTGAATCTGCAGTAAAAGAAGGTATTGAATTAAATACTTCTCAAGAACTTAAAGATAAACTAAGAAAACAAGGTAAACCTATTCTTCCAGATGCTGTATTACATTTTAATGGTGATCCCAGAGAATTATCTGAAACTAATGTTAAATATTATTATTTAAGTAATGATGATTACATGTATCAGATGGATACACCAGAACACTTTAGAGATACACTACAGCTATTTGGATCTCAAATTAGAAAACATATTATTGCTAACTTAGATGAAGATGCTGAATTTTATATTGAAGATATGAAATTTACTGGCAAGAATATTGCTTCTTTATTTGATGATATTTTAGCATGGAATTATGATAAAAATTATAAGAAAGTTATAGATAAAATTGGTACTATAGATGGATTAGCTAGAGAACTTCAAGGTGGAGTAATGCAAAGAAAATTTGCTGAAAATACTACAGAAGCTGTACAACTTATGAATTATAAAGGAGAAAAAGTATTTAAACTTCCTTTATATTTCCCTCTTCAATCTAATAGAATATTTCAAATGATATCTTCTATTTTTAGAAATAATATTATTAGAAATAAAGTTAGTGGAGGAGCTTTATATCAAGTATCTTCTTATGGTTTTGATAATTCTTTAAAAGTACATATGAAAGATGGACATATAGAATATGTTGATTGTATTATGCCTTATACTTATAGTAATCAACTAGCTCAATTAGCAGATGAAAATGGCATGATAGATCCATCTAAAGTGGAAGATAAAGAATTATTAAAAGTAATATGTTATAGAATTCCTACTGAAGATAAATATTCAGCTGTTCCATTAAGAATTAAAGGATTTAGTTCTCCTGCAGAAGGAGGTATTATTAAATTGCCTTCTGATATTATTACTATTACTGGATCTGATTTTGATGTAGATAAGATGTATTTTCTATCTTATGCTGCCAAATATACTCCAGCTAGATATAATCTATCTAAGATAAGAACTTGGATGGTAAATAATGGATTATTATCAGACACTTTCTCATCAGGTAATTATCAAGAAGAGATGAATTATCTCAGTGATTTATTAGAAAAATATGATTCTGGAGAAAAACTAAGCACTGAAGAAACAGAAGCAATGATTGAGGTTTCTAAATTCTTAAAAGAACATCAAGATCTTATAATTCAAAAATCTAAATTAGAAAAAATAAAATATAATTATAAACAATTTCCTGAAAAACAATCTGTAGAAGCATCTAATAATGCTTTAATAGATATTATGTATAGTATTCTTACTTCTAGAGATGCATTTAAAACAATGATAAGTGGGGCTAATACCTCTATGTTTGCTGATGTTATAAGCACTTTAGAAAAAATAGAAAAGAAAAAATCAGGAGGAGATAGATTATTTGATCCTGGTTTCTTAACAGATACTTATTATGAATATATGGCAGGAAAAGCATTAACAGGTGTGTTTGCAGCTAACAGTGCTAATCATTCTATGTTACAATTCTATAATGTTAATCTTAATAAAAAGAGTGCTATTACATTAGATGGAAAAACTGTAACAAGAATAAGTCCTGTTAAAACATTAGATGGAACTAATAATGTTACTAATATATTAGGATCTTTCTTAGCTACAGTAGTAGATAATGCTAAAACATTAACTGCTTCTAAAGTAAATTTAAATATGTTTACTGCTAGTACTTATACATTATTATTAAGAATGGGTTTTGATCCTAAAACAGTAATGTATTTTATGTCTCAACCTTCTTTAAGATTATTGTCTGATAAGGTAATGGCTAAAGGAGATATGTTTAATTATAGAGATAGTATAGAAGAAGTTATTAAAGCATTTTCTAAACATACTAATGAACAATCTAGATTTGATCTTATAAAGAGTGGTTTTACTCAATTTAAACAATCAGATCTCATTAAAGCTATAGAAAATTATAGTAAGAGTGGTGGTGATATAGATTTATATGAAAATGCAAAACAAATTCTTATCTTAGAAGCATTTAAAGATCTTATAGAACCAGCAAATACTTTAAGATCTATTAACTCAGCAATGAGATCAGAAACTTATGGAGCAGCACCTAATCCAGGAGATACAATAGCCAATTTAGCTAAAGCTAAAAAACTAAGTAAAAAAACTATTGTTTCAGGTTTAGGAGATATTTTAACTTATGTTTCTAGAGGAGAAGAATATGAAAAATTAATGCATGATCCAAATATAAAAAAATCTTTAATTTCTGCTAATACTAATGGTGTAGTAGAATATGATAATTTTATATCAAAATACACTCCATTTAACACTAGAATTTTTACAGCTTATAGATCTTTGTTATCAGAAGCTATTCATGATGACTTAACTGGAAGTGAAATAGATGAATTAAATACTATAATGCTTAATCATTTAACAGAGTCTCTAGATTTCTTTAAATTTACAAAAGAACAAAAAAATGCTTGGATATATAAATTTCCTGTAAAATTTTTAGAAATTGTAAATAAAGACAACTATCTTAAAAATATAAATGAGTTTACTAGAAGATTGACTGTTCAAAATGAATTCCAAACCACATTGAATGGTAGACAATCTATTTCTATAATTGAATTTAGTGGTTCTAGATTTGATAATGAAGTTGCTAAAGATGAAGCTATTAGAGCTTTTGAATATTTATGGAGAACTCCTAAATATACTAAATTAGCTGAAGACTTATTAAAATATAATTTTGTTATTAGTGGATGGGGTGTTACACCTAATAGTTTTAATCATGTAGTTCCAATTTCTATGATTAACAATATTCCAGGATTTAATGAGTTATTTAGAGAAACTATTTTTGATGATAATATTAGAGTTAATATAGATAATTTAATTGATTCTTATATAGTGAATAATTTTAGAAATAATAGAATAGTTCCTGAAATTAGTAAAGGAGATAACTACAAGTTTACTGATAAAGATCATTCAGGATTAACATTAAGTCATTCTAGTTCTATTAATATAAAAGAAGGTTCTTATATTAAGACTCCTTATAGATACATTAAATTTAATAATAATGGAAAAATAGAATTGTACAAGTTAATAGGAGCTACCAAAGAATCAGCTGAATATCAGAGAGTAAGTGGCTATGGTACATCAACTATTTTTGAATTCATTGAGGGAGAATCAAGTTTCACTTCTAATCATTTATCTGAAAAACTAATGAAATCTTCAGAATTAAATGCTAATTTAAAAAGACATGAAGCTCAAGCAGAAATAGATTTAGTAAAAGCTATGATAGAAGGAGAGACTAATACTCAAAATAATGAAGAATTAGATAATGAATTATCTGATAAACTAGCTTCAGTAGCTAAAGAAGCAGAACAAATAAAGAATCATTGTAAAGGTAAATAATAATAATGGGGAGGAGATAGTATCAAATCCCCTATAATTTTTTAAATATGAAGATTTGTCCAAATTTAAATGATCCACAAGTAAAAGAAGAATTTGAAACATTAAAAAGATTATTTGGTGAAAATTCTGCTTATTATTTATGGAATAAAAATAAAGGAAATTTCTTAGATAGGACAGCAGATGGAGATATAAATACTACTTATATAAGTAATTTTGAGAAGTATAATGATAAAGAATATGCTTTAAAAACTGCAGCATTAGAATTGTTAAATAGTGAATCTTATAATAATACAGATATTTCTAAAGCTGAACCTGTTAAGAATACTACAACATTAGAACTAGGTAAAGAGGCTTTAATAGATATAGTAGAAGGATATCATATGAATAATAAAGGTCAATTTAAATTAGAAGCTGATCAAGCCATTGATTTAAATAATACTATTAAAGCTGCAGGATTAAAAGATGTAGATGTAGTATCTGTTGGTACTAAATATCAATTATATGATAAATCTCTAAATAAATATATTACTGCAAAAGAAATAAAAAATAATCCTAAATATTCTTTATCTGCTTCTGATATTCAGAATTCTATTAAAAATAGAATCTTAGATGAATTAAAAAAACTTGGGGTAGAAGTTCAAACTGTTGACTCTTTAAAATCTCAATATGGTTTAGATTATTTAGCTGTTGCAGATATTACTAATAAAGCTATTAAATTTGCTAAAAATGAAATATCTTTAGAAGCTTTAGGAGAAGAAGGAGCTCACTTCTTTGTAGAAGCTATGAATGATTCTCCATTTGTTAATAGATTGATGAATCTAATTAAACAAAATGAAGCTTATAAAAATATATTAGGAGATGAATTTAGTGAGTATAATCTAGTTTATAAAGGAGATGAAGATCTTTTAGCTAAAGAGGCTATAGGAAAGCTTTTAGGACAATATCTTATTGATGTTAATACTTTATCTTATAAACCAGCTAAAAATCTCTTAGAAAGGCTATGGAATGCCTTAAAATCAATTTTTAGTTCTAAAGATAATACTTCATTAGAAAAACTCCTAAATAATGAATTAAAAGAATTTGCTCATGATATTTTAACTAGTAAAGCTAAAGATTTAAATAAAACTTCTTTATTGAAATCTTCTATAGATAAATTATATTCTATTGGTAATAGAGCTAAATCTTTAGAAGATGTTATGAATAAAGTTATTGAAACAGAAGCTTTAAGACTTAAGATTTATGAAAATCAATTATCTAGTATCAGTACTAAAGATGCTCAAAGAAAGTTAGTGGTTGAGTTAAATAATGCTTTAGAAAAAGGTACTGTTAAAGAAAGAATAGCTTCTTATATTAGTGGAGCTTCTAAAGTAATGCAACAATTAACAGAACAACTAAATAAAGAAAATGAATTACTTTCTAACAATTCTATCTCAAAGTCTGCTCATATTGCTAGAAGAATGAAATCTTTCTTAGTATCTGTTCAACCTATAGTTACAGATATGCAAAGATATTTAAGAGAAGATAAATCAGATCCAGAATTTAATAATAAGATGCATTCTTTAATTTCAGAGTTCTTAATAGAATCTAATGCTATTAATGATGAACTTCAATTAAAAATGTTTAATATCTTTGCTAAGTGGATAGGAACTCAATTTGATAAATTTGTAGAAGTTGAAAATCCATTTGGTGAAAAACTAACTAGACAACAAGTTATTGATAGTTTAACAAAAGCCAATAAAGATAATAATTGGTTTAATAGATGGATATCTTCAGCAAGTGATAATCCTGATATAATTATTAATTTAGTAGCAACAGCTTTTAAAAATACAGAAGGTGAAAAGAGAATGAAAGTTAAAGATGTTCACTATCAATTAATAAATGCTGTAAAAGAATTAAATGATGCAGGGATTAAAGATTTTGATTGGATATTTGAAAAAATAAATGGAGAATATTCACAAAATTTTAATTCAGAATGGGATTATTCTGGTTATGAAGTAGCTAAATCTAAATTGTGGGAAACTTTAAGAAAAAAATTCCCTGAAAATCCTATAGAGAGAGAAAAAGTTTTTATAGCTAATCCAGACTTACAAAAAGAATGGGCTAAAATATGGTCTGAGTTTAATAGAAAATATGTAGAAAG
>PPYF01544430.1_pt1 | contig 60482 bp, 62 predicted proteins | sample 1559871 | NCBI WGS metagenome assembly PPYF01 (sample SAMN08240021, study PRJNA423297) | Human gut metagenome, whole genome shotgun sequencing project. | reverse complement strand
CTGCATTTTCATCGGTCTTCACGGTGATCTCGATATTCAAAGTCCTGGATGCACTCAGGTTGGTCACTCTGGCAAATATGCAGGTGGCGCTGCCGAACTCATCCGCCTCATCTGCACCCACACCAGGCGTAATGCTGGCGCTGGTTGAAGTACCATCGATATACCCATAATGCCGGAACATCTTTTTGTAGGTGTCAGATGTAAATGTTGCATCTGTAGAAGTCAGGGTAATACCCCCAGCATCATTGGCCGTCACTCCAGATACTTGGACTAATTTGGCGTACGATGTATGGACCGACGTCACATACCGTGTGGTGGAATCCACATCAAAATTTGCCCCGGTAATCTGTTCGTTGCTTTTGCCTGGATTTGAATATTTGTACAGGTCACATATCTTGCCGTTTTCGTCCAGGAAGAAATACACATTTCCTTGCTCATCCACCAGTGCATTATCAAGAAGAGCCTGAAGATAAATCCCGTCCGTTTCCGGCATGTTATCAAAATCATTTTCTCCCAGGATTCTTTTCAGGATTTCCGGGGAAACCGTGCTGTAATAAAACCGCGCATATGCCGTGAATTTCACTCCATCGATGTTCCCCTGAGCATCACTCAAATAAGCCTCAATCCCCATTGCTTTCACTGTGCCTTTAAAATTGGAGCTTCGTATGTCGCCGTTATAGGGCATCAGGTCATAAAGATACATTTTTTCGATTGCAGACTGAGCGCCGGTGTTGCTGTACGCAATGGTATAGTGTATCTCCCCATCCAGTTCAATCAGCGCTTCCTCCACTTTTTTCATCAGTGAGCTGCTGGACAATGTGCTGATCCGGATGGTCTCCGTCACATAATTCCCATTGTCCGCTGTCTGCGCCCTGCCGTCCTGATCGCCGCTGATCGCCGCGCTGACGGTCAGGTCGGCATTGTTACTCACTCCCGATCCGATTTCCGCGTTAAATACGATATCCGGCAGCATCGTACAAATCGGCACATTCTTCAAATAAATGAATGCCCGTCCTTCCGAATCAAAGACAACATATACAGCACATGTATATTCTTTGCCATCATATGTAATTTTGAACTCGGTTGCGTTATTCTCGCCGATCCCGATGCCTGTATAGGTCGGATTTCCTTCGTCATCTGTCGTCTTGATTTTGAAACTGCTCGTGACCATTGTCAGCCCATCATCTGCCCCGATGCCGGATTCCCTTGGAGCCGTAACGGTCAGCTTCAAATTGGTCGTGGAGGACTGAATCGTATCCTCGGTCGCCTCGGTATGGATATTTGAGATGGTATATTTCGCGGTCCACTCTCCTTTGTCGATCTCAAAGATCGGGTTCCCTGCGCCATCACCATCGTTATCTTCCTTGACGTTTCCCACATCAATATCAAGGTAGGACTTATATCCGATGATAAACACGCTCATGCCCCAGGTGTATCCGTTGTAATGGGTACCGGTCACGATATTTCCGCTGTCATACTCAGACTTTACATAGAGCTTGTGTGCGGCGGGACCTGAACCCTGCGTCAGCGCAACACAGGTTCCATAGGCTGTTAAATTTTTCAGTTCATCTCCAGCCCCATCCGTCAAGGTATTCGCCACAGGTTCACCGCCCGTTGCAGCACCTACATGATTCGCTGAGCCGTTTTTCCATGATATGTCACTCATACTGCCGCCATCATCCAGCCAGTTCCGGACGATTGCGGTGGTACTCACCGTGCTGCCGATATTTGCGGCATCGGGAGAAATTTTCATTGCGACCCTCAAGGTTGGGGTGTTACTGCCCGCTTCCAGGCTGCAATTCCGAACCTCCATCAGAACGCCGATGCAGGTGTATCCGGCCGCTTCCAACTCATTCAGAGACTCGAAATAAATCAGGTCTTCCTCCTGGGCAAAGGCCATCCGCTGCGCGGCTGTATAGTCGTAGGTTACACCATTTTTCGTGAAGCTCCGCTTTTCGGGGGCATTTGTGTCATATCCCTCCGGCCACAGAGGATCCGCCACATAGAGCCAGGTAGCAGTCCCGGGATTCTTCCCTTCGGCATTTACGGTCGAATTTGCAAATCCGACATACCACGCAAACCAGGGTTGCTTCGGGTCCGCCGTACCGTAATTGGTGGCAAGCTTTGCGTCCGTCACGCTTGTATCAATAGACAGCACCTTGCTGTCGAATTTTTGAAGAATATTGATAGCATTGATATATCCATCCCCGGACGTTCGGTATCCCCGGGAAAACATGTAGATATCGCTTCCCGCATAGGCTGAGGCGTCGTCACTTCTGGTCTCAAGGTTACTGCCTCCGAGGAAGTAGTCTCTGTTATAATAATTAAATTTATTGGCACCGGAGGCGCCGTCATTCGCCTCCCTGTCAGTAAAGGAAATATATTTTGCATAACTGCCCGTGCTGTATTTGACCACGGAGAGCCCTTCGGAATTGTCCGTGGTCTTTACCTCCTGTGCATTCTGATTGGTCTTTGACTGCGCCCGGAGGTTGCTTACCGCCGCATTGACATATGCAGTAAATTCTCCGTTATAGTTTTCATCAAATCTCTGGAGGACCTGAATATGTCCGGCGGAAAAGCTGTAGGCGGGCGCAGACAAAAGGGAGGATGCTCCGCTATCGCCTGACGCCGCTAACGGGAACTGGGACAGAAAATTGTCAAAATCAAAATCATAGCCGGATACCGAAAAGCTGTATACCGTGCCGGAGCCATCCCCATAGGAAGAGGAAATGCCTGTTTTTGTTGTGCCGTCGTTCCTGGTACCATCGGCCGCATAGCTGGTCAGCGTCCATTTGCCTCCGTTATAGCAGTAGTTAGTTCCGCTTCCGTATGACGATACTTTAGTATCCGAATTGTTATATGGCGAGACGCTTTTTGCATACCTGGTCCGATCGTTATTGCCCCAATACAGGTTTCTGCCCCAGGTTCCTGAGTTGGCTGTATCATTGGCATGATAGTCCCACAAATACGGGCTAAAATGATAATTCTCTGTAAGCTCTGAATTGTCTGCACCGCTCTTTACCGAGGACGTCAGTGCCAGATCAAAGGTAATCCCATTCACCGGCAGTTCGATTCCCCGATACCCTTTGGAAAAACGGGCGCCGGGCGCCGGGCTGTCCGTCTCATTGTACAGCTGGAGCGTGATCTCCCAGGACAGCATACGTCCGTACGCGGCAGTATCACTTGCGGATTCAGCTTTTTTGCCTGTCGAAAAGTCAAAATAGCCAAGATAGTTCGTAGCGCCCGAATTTTTGACAAGGACGTTGTAGCGCGCGGCGGCAGAAACCGTCACCACATACTGGCTTGTGGCTGCATTTCCTTTGTTTATTTTAATTTCATTGATGCTGCTTGCCTGCCCATTCTTATTCAGGTTCTGTTCGTTGCCGACGGCCCATACCTTGAAGGACGGTTCAAAGGTTTCGCCGTTAGTCGCGGCAAGCACATTGATGAATGCGGTCAGAGTCTGTTGTGCGCCCGCGATACCACCTTCGTCTTCCTTTTCGATGGTATATGTTCCAGTGAGCTTCTGCTGTACGATACCGTTGTTTACCATATAGGCGTTTCCGCCTGAATTGTCGCTCCCGTTCACAAAACCGTTGAGGGAGGTCTTCTCTCCCTTTGTATTCGTTTTGGCATCCCACTTGTACAGACCAGTGCTGTCTTTTACCAGAATAACGTCGCTGTCCGCATCCAGGTATTCGATCTGCCAGCCGTCTTCCAGCCATGACATGTCTTCCGTATTAAATTCTGCTGCTGTTGCTCCTTTATACAGAGATAATTCAAAACCGATCTGAACGGAAGGCAGCGTGACCGCTTCGTCTCTGGTTCCGAGTGTAATTTGCATATTATACTCGATACTGTCAAAGGATCGGACGACTCTATTCTCTTTTCCGTTGTCATTGCCCGGAGTGTCAACACTGCCGTTTACGATTCCGCCGGTTTTGTCAAGAGGATCCGAACCGTCGATCACTCTGCTGATGGAGAAGGCGTCAATATAAGCAAGGGATGCACTGCTGCTGTCAGCTTTCTCACCCTCAGAAACCGTATTGCCCTTTTTATTGGCCAAACAGTCTTTATTGTGCTGATGTTCTTCTACCTGCAGGAGTCCGCAGATCCGGGTCTGCCCGATGACCTCGCCGTCACCATTCAAAATGTCCTCATAGCAGTCCTCGGTGTGGGTGTGAAGGATAACCTCCTGCTTGTCACACGTCAGTACATTCCGGGTTTCATAGCAATCCCCGCTGTGACGGTGTGCGCCGTCGCCTTCCTCCAGAGCGCATATCAGTTCCTGCGTCCGCCTATAGCACTCGTCGCTATGCTCATGTCCTTCATCTGTGATTTCACAGATCAATTCACCTTGTATGCCGGTGTAGCAGGCTTCATTATGCACATGACCGCCGTCCTCGCTTTCTTCACACACAAGGACAGACTGCTCCTCATAACAGGCGGCATCATGCCTGTGGGGTTTCAGCTCGCTGAGCTTGCATATCAGATTGCCGTCCTCATCATAGCAATACTCTGGATCATGGGTATGTACCACATAGTCGGCGTAGCCACACATTACATTTCCATTTTCGTCAAAGCAGCTGTCGTTGTGCTGATGCACTTCACAAGTACAGGCCAGCGCTCGATCCGCTTCCAGTGTAATCGCGGGCATGATCAACATATAGGTAGTACAGAATACGACAACCGCCGCCAGAGAGACAAATGCAGAATAATACCATTTCCGGTATTTCCGGAATTTGATTTGTTCTTTTGCCGCCTGAAGCAGCGAATCATTTTCCATCTTTTTCATCTTCACGCAGTTGCTCTCCTTCCCGAAAATAGTAATATCAAACCCAATGAAATCATATGAAGCTTTATTCAACCTTTCCGAATTCGTTCAACGGCCATACGCGGAACAGAATCTTGCCGACAATCTGCTCCTCTGCAACGCAGCCCACCGCCGTGTTGCGGGAATCTACCGATATGCTACGATGATCTCCCATAACAAATAAGCGAGATTCCGGCACTTGGTATGGCATTTCTATGTTGCACTCGCCAAGCGCTTTTTCTATAAGGTACGGTTCATCCAGCCTTTCGTTGTTGATATAGACCGTGCCGTCTTCCTCGATATTCATCCAGTCGCCTGGTCCGGCAATGACGCGTTTAATAAGGATCTTTTTATTATAATAAAAAGCAATGACATCGCCGCTTTGGAAATATCCTGTTTTTACCGATACGACAATGTTTCCGCCGCTGAGCCGCCGGATATTTTCCAGATACTGCGCGGCTGCATTTTGTGCAGCTTCAAACACGCCGTTTAGCTGCAAAGCTGCTTCCGCAATGGAACCGGCCTCGTTCATCAAGATCTGTCTGTTATCAAGCTGAGCCTGCATCTCGTTAAGCTGCATTTTCAGCTTTTTATTTTCATCCACCTGCACAAGGAGCATTTCCAGCAGTTCACTTCGGCTCAAATGTCTTAATTCTTTATCTTTCATATGTCCTCCCCTTGTTATTGCATCCCGGATAGGAAAAAAGCAACCATGATATCCGCCTTATGTGGTCATGGACAGAATAGTTATAATCTGTAAATATTCCCGGCTTCTGTGGTGCCTTTCGTCTATTTTACGGTTTATTATGTATTCATTCCTCAATCCGCCGGATTTCATATCGCTTTGTACTCAAGAGAAGTGCTGTCCAACAAAAATTGCCATGCCTCCTCCGCCGTCTTAAAGGAACAATCCTGCCGGGTGATATATGCTGCCGCATCGTTCCACTCCTTCAAACCGAAACACTCAGGGGACAGACCCCGCAGAGCATGCTGAATGCAAAACCGGTATTTCAGCTGAGGCAGATCCGACAGATACATGCAGCCCACCTGCAAAGAAAGGTACTCCAGCAATCCAAGATGTTCCTCCTTCCAATCCCTCATTTTCTACCACCTCGATTTATGTATTTTTTCGGTGGAAATTCTCTGTTTCCTAACCGGTATTTCTACTGTTCCTTGTTCATATGACTCGCCACATAATTGTGGTTATGTTGTAATTTCAAAAGTGAAATGACAAACAGGTGAACAGGGCACCAATAAGCGGGCATAGCAAGATAAGCCCCTCACTTTTTTTGGTAAAAAAAAGAGGAAGGAGCTTTTTTGTGCTGCCTTGAATCTGTAAATTTTTTTCGAAACTATGTGATTTTCGAGGATTCGGCCTTGACATTTCTTCCGTTGTTGTTATATAATGAAATATGTATATGTTTGCGCATTCCAAAGTCAGACAGACATAACAACATAACCACAATTATGTTTCCGATACCATGCGTATCGGATTTTTTATCGCCATTCGCCTCTATAGAATTAACCGCATTCCGTCTATTTTACGACGGTGTTCTTCCCCTGTGGTCACAATATAAATGCGAGTCGTATTAATACTGCTGTGTCCTAAAATGTCTGCTAACTTTACAATGTCCTTTTCGATTCCGTAAAAGGTTCTGGCAAACAAATGCCTGAGATTGTGCGGAAAAACCTTTCCGGGCGCTACGCCCGCTCTCTCGCAGAGAGCTTTCATTTCTCTCCAGATATTGCAGCGGTTTATAGGTTTGCCGGTTCTTGTAACAAATACCGTGCCGGATATGATTTTTTGCTCTCTTATATATCGGATCAGTTTTCTTTGTAAACGGTTCGGTATAAAGATTGTTCGTGTTTTCCCTTTACAGTTTACAGTTGCTTCGCTATGCTGGACTGCTTCTGCAGTAATATATTGCAGTTCGCTGACACGGATGCCAGTTGCACAAATAGTTTCAATTAGCAAGCTTAACCGTTCGCTGCCTTTTGCTTTGGCGGCATTGACCAGACGGAAGTACTCATCACGGGTGAGCTCTTTTTCTTCCGGGCAATAGATTTTCCGCTGCACTTTGAACTGTTTGACACAGCAGTTCTCATAACCGATGAACCGCAGAAAAGAGTTCAGCGACGCGATCATGGAATTCGCACTGACGGCAGCGTAGTTCTCCTGAAGCTGCGACTTATACTCCATTGTGAGCGCCTTAGTAACCTCACGCTCTTCTGCAAAGTCGAGAAAATGCCGGATATCACGCAAATATTTTTCAATCGTTTTCTGGCTTTTTTCTTCCTCTCGCAAATGTTTTGCAAATGATATCAATATTTCGGTTATTTGTTTGTATTTCATATACTTTCCCTCCGTTTTGTTTTAGTGATATGTTGCCCCATTTTATTGTACAATATTAATTTAACACGGAAAGAAATGAAATAAAGCGTCAAGCATGCATATGCCTTGTTGTGCTGCTTCAATTTATCAGGAAGCTCTTTGATCAGATTTATGGTTAGACGCACAATTCTCCAAGCTAACTTTCACTATGCAAAAATCCCCCAGCAAGACCAATTAGGAAATTTGAATTGTATTCAAATATTTACTCCTCAGATGTAAATTAAAGTACTGTCATTCCGATACTGCTTACCGAAGCAACATGGCAAAGCATACAAGGAATTGGAAGCAATGTGACCCGGTGAACCCCTGCAGCAACGATCAACGAAGCAATGCATGACCCGTTTCGTGTACCAGCTGGTATCCAAGGATCACAACAGATACGCCGGTTAGAACTACCAACCAGCACTATAATCAATCTTTTTCAACGCTAGTTCTCCTTGTATAAATCAGATATACTTGTCTTTTCCTTTCTGCTGTAATCTCTCTTAAAGTGGCTTTTCAAGGGAGTCCACGGTGAACCGGAGCTGGGTGCTGCTCTGCATCTGTCCCGAAAACCTGACGACGACCGAGGACATTTTCACCGTTGTGGAGGAGTTCTGGCAGGAGAATGGGCTTGCGGCCCGGAAGACGCCGGAGATGCCCAAAGGAGAGCCCTGCGCCTTTCCCGAGGGGAAACGCCATTGCGGTGGGAGGACTTGTGATGATTTCCTCCTTTTTCCCTCCTGCTTGTAACAAACGAGCATCCCGCTTGAAAGGGAATGAAATTTCTGGTATAATATCACATAGTCAATTGAAAAAGAAGGAGGACAGGACATGAATTTAAAGGTAATCCCTTTACATGCCAATGACTATGAGTCTGCGGAAGAGTGGGCTATGTTTCACGAGGAAAACGGGGAGCAAATGACCTCAGCTGTGCTTACGACGGCGGACAGCAGATATAGCGGCGGCTTTCTGCCTACTTTGCTGATCGGCGGAGTGGCTACATATCCGGAATACCGCCGCTTTGGCTGTGTGCGCAGAATATTGGAGTCCGCCTTTGAGCAGGCACCGGAACGGGGCTGGGTGGTGTCTCTACTGCACCCCTTTTCATTTGCCTACTATCGGAAATTTGGATATGAAAAGGTTTCCGACCACCGGCTGTTGGAATTCCCCATGAAGGCCCTGGACTTTGTGCCTCGCTGCCCGAATTTGAAACTGGTGGACCGGCCAGAAAGAGTGACAGATGCCCTGAAGGTGTACGACACGTTCGCTGAGAACCGAAATATTATGTTCCGGCGCTTTGACGACCGCTGCTATTCCCTGAAACCCCACGAGGACAATCGCTCAACCTATGTGTGGTACAATTCTCAGGGAGTTCCATCCTCCTATGTAACGGTGGGAGTGGAGAAATCCCTGGTTGTCAACCATTTTGAAAGTGTAAACCTGCATGTCTATGAGCAGGCCTATACCTCGCCTCAATCTCTGATGGCGATTTTGGGCTTTCTGCGTATGTATGAGGGCGAGCTGGACAGCGTGAAAATACATAACTGCGCCATGTGCCCGGAGCTGGATTTTGTGCTGCGGCATTACACCCATACCCGTTATCACCAGGTGCCCGACGTGATGGCCCGGGTACTGGATGTAAAGGCGCTGCTGGAAGCAAACCGGTACCCTCAGGCCGGCGGGCATTTTACCATCCGGGTAGAAGACACCCTCCCCTTTACGACCGGAACCTACCGGGTGGAGTATGAAAAGGGCAAGGCCGAGGTTACTCGCCTTTCTCAGGATGCCCCCTATGACCTGCTTGCTCCCATGCAGGCCTTTACACAGCTGGTCTATGGCTACGAGCATTACACCGCGGATAACGCGGTATACCTACCGGGTGTACGGCTAGAAAATTCAGCTGAGGATTTCTTTGCCGCCTTCCCCAAGCGGAACAACGGTCTATTTGAGCATTTCTGATTTTCACGGGTGTGCTTACTCGCTTAGGACCCCACTGGCTGTGTCTGGCGGGGCTCTTTTATGTAGATAATCGCTGCTTCACGGAAAAAATAACCCAAAATGAACAGCGGAAGGAACGGTAAAGCATATGCGCAATCAAGTGGGGTGCATCTGGTCGCAGTCCTGCACAATCAAAGAAAGGTCGCCCCTGCCCACCGATTTCGTTGAAACGGTTCCTCTTCCGGTTCCGGCTGCCGGAGCGGTTCGGTTTGTACATCAGGCGCAATTCCACCCGCTCAAATTTATCCGCTCCATTGCGGAGCGGCTGACGGCAAGGCTTTTGGAACGGCGGGCACAGAGCCTGAGGCGCCGGCAGGTGCCCTTTCGTAAGTAGTTTTTAAATAAAAAAATAACCGCACAGGCCACCGAAAAACGACTGTCGTATGCGATTATTGATGTCTAAGGACTATAAAAAAGATTTTCACGTCAGTTTGCTGTATAGATTTGAACTCTCGCACCGCAAGTTGCAATACAAGACTCCCGAACAGAAGGAGCGGGAATATGCCTTGAAGAATGCAGGTTTATTACTCATATCTGCATCTCCTTGCATACAGACAACAAGCTGACTTAGGTGCAATCAGCTTGTTGCCTATTTTCCTTAACAACTTTTTTGGTGGCGAGGTAATCAGTAATTGACTGCAATACTTCGTCTGCATCTAATCCATGTACCTCACAAGCCTGCGCTAATGATTCCCCAATCGAGGAAGGGCATCCAACGCAGTGCATACCAGACTGCATTAAAATATAGGCAATGCCCCTGTCATACTCCAGCATTTCACCCATTGTAGTTTCTTTTGTGATTTCCACGATACTCACCTCAGTTTCTTATTTTTTAAAAGGTTTTCAGTCGTATTAAGCGGCTCAGGCAGATCAGCCCCACAAAACGACTTCCCATTTCCTTTTACCTCACTTAACAAACATTTTTTGTAATACTGCCCTTATAATTCTTCCACCATTTCCTCAATGCTCCGATAGGTATCATGCCACGGAGCATATGGCTTGCTTTCAGCAGACGGATACCCAATCGGAAGCAGGCAGACGGGCTTTATGTGCCTCGGAAGCTCAAACGCTTTTGCTACTTTCCGAGAATCAAAGCCACGCACCCACACAGAGCCAATTCCAAGCGCCCATGCTTCCAGCATCATATGGGTGCAGACAATGCTCACATCCATCTCCCCGGTATCATATCCATGCTCTGTTGAGCTTTTCCATACTTTTGACATATCCGCACAGAATAGCAGAACTATTGGCGCATCATAGGCAAACTGGGTAAGTGACCGTATTTTCTGGATAGCCTCATCGCTTTTCAAAATATAAATCTTCTGCGGCTGAAAATTGACCGCCGTAGGCGCAAGCTGTCCGGTCTTCAAAATTTTCTCCATCTTCTCCGGCTCAATCGGGCGGTCGGAAAAGGAACGGACTGAATAGCGGTCTGCCACAAGCTCTAAAAACTCCATCCCTATTCCCCCTGCTTTGCAGGAGCCACTTTTCCATAGCCGTTCCATGCAAACAATGCTTCTTCATCCGCATTGCCGTAAACCTGCTCTACATCGCAGATATACAGGTAGTGGTCGCCCACCTCGTGATATTCTTTCAAGCTGCACTGAATTGCCACACGGCTATGAACAGGGATTTTGATCGGGCTGTTCTCCACTTCTGCAAGTTCGATTCCAAACTTTTCTGCTTTATCGGTATCCCGTCCTGTAGTGCTGCCGCAGCCCATAACTGCTTCGGCAATTTCTGCTCCCGGAATTGTTAGAATAACCTTCTTATTATTTCTTACCATTTCTCCGCTATAAGATGTCTTTGCCATCGCATATGCGATCATGTTCGGATGAAAGGAAAGATATGTCCACCATGATACAGTGGCAAGGTTGGTGGAGCCGTCTGGCCTTTGGGTACATACAAGCGTTACCGGATTAGGAGAGGTAAGGCGTGCAGCCTGTAGTAATTTGATTTTATTCATAATTTCCATTTCCTTTCTGTTATTCATTGAATAGATTTTCCAAGCTCATAGGCTTGCTCAAGTTCGGGCTTTCCTGCAATATCACCTATATCGCCGTTGCCCCCGGCAAGAACATGACCAAGATTTTCCCATTTCAGATGCTTCATAAGGTTATTATAGTAGGTCAAAACATCATCAAAACCGTTGCCCTCAGCCGCCATCAAAAGTGCGCTTGCTCTGTTGTGTCCACGGAGAAGATTGCCATCACCTTCCTCCAATGCAAATAAGCGGTCAACCGCCATTCTGATTTGCCCACTCATATTCCAATAATAAAGCGGTGTTGCAAGTACAATTACATCGCACTCCCTGACAGCAGGATAAATCTGCGACATATCATCCTTTTGGACGCAAGGACAATCCTTGCTGCTGTGACCTCCAAAACAGCCTTTGCATCCATGAATATCCATTTTGTCAAGGAAAAACTCGGTCACTGTATTGCCAACGCTTTCTGCGCCCTCGGTGAATTCCTTTACCAATGCGGATGTATTCCCGTTTTTTCGGGGACTTCCGTTCAAAATGACTATCTTCTTTGGCATGATTCCGAACCTCCTTAAATCTTATCGGCCAGAGCCGCTGCCTGAGCGCAACCGTCCGTCTTTTCAATGTCGCCCACATTAAGAACGCCGGGAACTAGCACTTCGCCCACCATATGCCACTTAATCAGGGCAGCGGAACGCTCAATCGGAATTCGGATACCGTCCATTACGGACATATCATCTTCTTCGCAGCAGGCAATCAGGGCGCATTCCTTGCCTGAAATGTCTTTGCCTCCCACGACAAAAGAAAAGATTCTGTCGATGACACATTTTATTTGCGCTGGGATGGAATACCAGTAGACAGGGGTTGTAAATACCACAGCGTCCGCTTCCAGAATAGCCGGGGCAATGGTGTTAAAGTCATCGTCAAAGGTACAGGCTTTTCCGGTCTTGAAGCAGGTTTCACAGGCGTGGCAGCCGCCCAGTTTTTTCATAGCGGCGTCAAAACGGATAACGGAGTGTCCCTTTGCTTCTGCCGCCTTGATAAAAGCCTCCGTCATGGCAAAGCTGTTTCCATCTTTCCGGGGACTTCCTGTAATCACTACAATTTTTTTGCTCATAAAATTGATCCTCCGATTCTGCGGGATTGACTTTTCCCACTGTTTATATTATAATTATATCGAGAATGAAACGAAAAACAAGTATGCACATTTAAGTGCGATACTTACATTGACTTAATATACTTACTAAAAGGAGAGCGTAAAATGAGTTTGGAGTGTATTATGGATGCCAACTTGGAAGAAACAGGCTTTAACTACACAATGTCGCTGATTCAAGGCAAATACAAAATGTTTATCCTGTATGCACTGATGGGCTTTGAAGTCGTTCGGTTTAATGAACTGAAAAAATACATTAAAACGATTTCCTACAAAACATTAAGCTCCACACTAAAGGAGCTGGAAGCAGACGGGCTTGTTCATCGGGAGGAATACCCGCAGATCCCGCCAAAGGTTGAATATAGCTTAACTGAGCGTGGAAAGTCTCTCATTCCGATCCTCGACCAGATGTGTGAATGGGGAGAAAAGCATCGACTGTAGAGTAAAAGCACTTCATCATAATGTTGATATGGTGAAGTGTTTTTTATATCAAATGTTATTTGATCAAGCTGAAATAACAAATCGCTGACAAAATCCGGTTTTTCACTTTCTTTCGGAAAGCATGGCATGCCGAAGGAAGAAAAGCGATACAAAAAGATTTTTTGTCAGTTTGCTGTATAGATTTGATCTCCCGAACCGCAGGTTGCAATACAAGACTCCCGAACAGAAGGAACTGGAATATGCCTTGAAGGACGCAGATTTATGAGCAAGTGCAAATAGACTAACGGGTTCGTAATTATTTGTTTTCAGATTTTTTAATTTGAGATTTGCGCTTTTTCTATTTTCAGTCCAGATAATAAAAACAAAATGCGACCTCGAAAAGCTATAAATACTGGACTTTATAACAAAAACACCATTGAGTCCAACCCTTGGGGGGGGTCAGATTTCAATGGTGTTTTCACGCCTCAATGGCCGCCAAATTAGAACCCACATGACCGACTGTCACACTCATTCGCCTGATCAGCTGCTCCCGAATTTCATTGCAAAGTTCTGTCAGCTCGCTTCTCGATAAACCTTTTAAATCCTTTGGTGTATTGATTTTCTCTAAGATTTTGCTCATGCTGCGCTCCTTTCCACAAAATCGTGACGGTTAATGTTTTCCGTATGCCCACGCCGTACCGGCTGCCTCCGGCACGGTGGATTCATCCCAACGGTGAATGCTGCCGCTGCGCAGATCGTCGCTTGTCACATTGAAATAGGTGTGACAGGGACTGCCGCCGATGGGATCATCCCACGCACAGTCTACACAGTACCAGTCACCGTCCAGCTTTACCTGATTCCACGAGTGCTCCACGCCGCTGCTATTCGGTATGCCATACACGGTCATACATTCGATATCCAGCATATCCATGAACAGCTGGAAGGTAGATGAGTACCCCCAGCAGTTTCCGCTGCCGTTTATCAGGACACCATAAGGCGTATCGCTGTCGGATTCTTCTCCGCTGCCGGGCGCACGGCTGAAAGCACTCATGCTAAACCCACTGTGACCGGTGATCCAATCATGAATCATCAGTTCTTTTTCATAATCGTTCATGCCGTCTTTGATTTCTGAAGCAATCACATCTTTCGCTGCATTCAGAATTTGACGGTTTCGATCGGATAGAGCCGAATCATCGCCTGATTTCCAAGCCTGCAGCACAGCGGAGGAATCATAAGAGCTGTTTGCCGTATCAGAACTTTCGGATTCGCTCTTTTGGTTATCGGATTTTGATACAGCCTCTGATTGAGAGGGGGTGTTGCTGCTGTCCCCAAAACAATTCAGAAATGCCGCTTTCGCCGCTGAGGTGTCTTTACAAATCAAAAGCGCTGCATATTTTCCGTTGACAGATACGATTCCGCCTTTTGCCAGCGCCGCCTGCTGTGGTGCATAGCCTTCAAATACGCCGGCTCTGCTTTCTATATATTTGCTCAGCGCCGCCTTAATAGTTACGGCGTTCTTTTCGTCGGTCAGTACAAGCACGGCGATCTCGCTCGCTTCCACGCCGTCCGCATAAAAAATTGCACCATCCTCCACCTGTTCAACGGGAAGTTGATAATATTCTGATATCCAAGTAGAAAAAACAGCGTCTGCCGATGTAATTTGAATCAGTTCCGGGAGGTCTGTTTGGCTCCTGACAATGGCTTCCGCTATTTCATTTGGCGTCATATTTGTATCAGCAGCCTGTTTCTGCCCGCAGCCTGCCAAAGAAAGCAGAATCAGCAAGGACAGTATTGCACATAAAAGTTTTTTCATGGATTTCGCTCCTTTCAGTATTCAAACCCTTAGAGTATACTCTAAGAGATCTAATCAAAAGCTTCGTGATGCTCATATCTTCCGCAAAACCGGAAGCGTTATATAAAACCAGTAAATCCGTATATTCGCCCTCTGCAATCAGCTCGCTGAGTCTGCGGTTGGTATACCGGAGATCAATCACATCAATTTCATCGAATTCTCCCAGCATAAAGGGGATAAAGCAGTTTGCGTAAGAGTCCTTTATCACGAAAATTTTCCGTCCGGTGTTTGCCTTTGTCTTGATTTTTATCAGGGCTTGATTTCCGCCGAAGTAGATCGCATACTGATCCTTCGTATTCAGCGCCGAATCGTCATATAGCGTATCGGTTTCTTCGCCGTCCCGGATGACCGTATAAGCAATCTTCTTCCTTGGCAGGAACAATTCGATTGTATCTCCCGATGTGCGGATGCCCAGCTTTGATTGTATCGTTCCTTCAAAATCGTCCGTTACCGTTTTGATTTCATAGTCTGTCAGTTCCGGTACGGCATATCCTTGTCCTTTTGCCCATTCCTGATATACATAAAAAGCAGATAGTGTTTTCCAGTGGTGATCGGTTTTATAATAAAGAGCTTCGTCTGAATGCTCTTTCAGAACAGCTGTCGTATTAAACCATACGCCCTCCGGCAGCTGAGCCGCAATCTGCTCCAAATAATTTTCCTCATCGCAGGAGCAAGCAAACGGCGGCAGCTTTTCTTCCAGAATGTCAACGGCGTTTGGAACGACCATGACAGTGAAATGTTCTGCACCGAACTGTCCGATATATTCTTCCGAAAACCGTGCAAGCGACTGCATGTTGCGCAGCGCCATATTGGTGGTGAAAGAGCCAGTGTGCTTTTCGATAAAATATCCGTCCTTCGCAAAGTAAATATCCTTGCTTTCACTTTTGAATAGGAATCGCTCTACGGAAGTTTTCAGCCCGATCCACTCGTTCCGAAAAACAAACTGATCGGTCAGATACTGCTCGTAGTCTGATTCAAAATCACCGCTTAATATAGCTGCCGTCTTGATTTCCGGCATTTGCCGGAGTACCCGGTTCTCGGTTTCGGAAAACTCGGCAGAAGGCTTTACAAGGGTTGCAATCGAAAAACCGAATATCAAAATGCAGAATACCGATACGGTTATCCACGACTGCATTCTTTTTTTCTTTGTTTGATCCACTCTTTTGCTCACCTCCGCCATTAAAACCGAAAATACAAAAACGGATTAAAGCTTGCGTCCACAAGCCACGCCACCGACGGGAGAAAGACCACGATATAAAATGCGTTTTGGACAATGGCAAGAGAAAGCGTTCTGTTTTCCAGCTTTGCACACACCCATTTCCCGAACCGCTGCGGCAGCTTTGTGCTGCCGATAATACAAAAAGCCAGTAACACCGCATGGTTATATAGCAGGTAAATCGTTTCGCGATTCAACAGTCCCTGCCCATAAATACCGAATAATGATTTCAGAAAGCCGATTCCGTGTCCTATATCGGCAAACACAAACAGATTCCAGCCGAGCATGACAAAGAACATACAATAGATGTGCTGAAAGAGAGCCGGCAGTTTTTCCAAATACTTTCCGAAAATAAACTTCTCGGCAAGCAGCAAAACACCATAGTACAGCCCCCACAGCACAAAATTCCAGCTTGCCCCGTGCCAGATCCCGGTCAGCAGCCAGACAATAAAGATGTTCCGAATATGTCGCCATTTCCCCACACGGTTTCCTCCCAGCGGGATATAGACATATTCCCGGAACCATGTGCCAAGGGAAATGTGCCATCTGCGCCAAAACTCCGTAATGCTTTTCGAGATATAGGGATAGTTGAAATTTTCCAAAAAGCGGAATCCAAACATGTGCCCAAGTCCGATCGCCATATCCGAATAACCCGAAAAATCAAAATAAATCTGAAATGTGTAAGCGGCAAGCCCCATCCACGCCGTCAGCACCGAAATCTGTGCAGAATCGGTTGCCTGAATTGCTTCCCAAAGCGCCCCGACATTGTTGGCGAGCAGCACCTTTTTCCCGAGTCCGATCATAAAACGACGAATGCCCTCAGAAAACTGCTCCGCTGTTTCTTTGCGTGTACGAAGCTGCGTATCAATGGTTTTATACTGCACAATCGGTCCAGCAATGAGCTGCGGGAACATGGTTACATAAGTGCCGAAGGAAATCGAATTTTTCTGTACAGCCGCTTCCCCACGATACACATCCATGATATAAGACACGGTCTGGAAGGTGTAAAAGGAAATCCCGATCGGTAGCGCAAGCTGCAATACGGCAATCCTTGTTCCGGTCAGGCTGTTTACCGTTTCAATTGCAAAATCGGCATATTTGAAAAAGGCAAGCAGCGACAGGTTGATAGCAGATGAAATAATCAATGCCGCCTTTGCCGCTTTCATTTTTTCTGCCTGCTTGAAACGGTCAACCAAAACTCCGCCTATATAAGAAACCACAATGGACGCCAGCATTAAAATAATGTAAATTGGTTCACCCCATGCGTAAAAGGCGAGGCTGAACAGGAGCAGCACCAAATTGCGCCACTGGCGGGGCACTATATAATAAACAAGCAAGATTGCCGGCAAAAATCGGAACAGGAAAAGCAAGCTGCTGAAAACCATATGCCGCCCTCCTTAAAAATCCCGAATCGCTATCACATGCACATTCGTAAAATTTTTGGGACATTCTCCGGCATAACCGTTAAAGAAATGCACAAACCACGCATAATCATCTGCTGAATCTGCCTGAGATGAGGACCAGTACCAGTTTGTTGTCAAGCCATTCATAGCGGCGCTGTGATCCAGTTCATATATTCTCGCTAAAGCAGAGTTAATCGCCTCCCGGTTCTCGTATACCGTAGACAGCTCGGCAATACTCGGTAGGAACCAGCCGGAAGCATAGTCATCGGTCAGGCCGTAGGTTTCTGCATAGGTGTTTGCGAAATGAAAGGCAGGATAGTTGTTCTCCGCAATTGCCGTTCCGCCACTGCCTGCGGCACACATCGCACTCCAATTATCGCTTCCGTCCGTATCCCCGTCAAAGGTTTTATCAGTATTCTGCGTACATACGGTTTCTGCAAATTTCGCCCCGTAACCTGCGGTATTGTCAAGCGCCCACGGCAATGGCTGATCGCTTCTGTGAACGCCAACGCCAAAGGTAGCGCCGTTATCCTGAAAGCCTGCAATAACCGCTACAGGAGCATTGCCGCTGTCCAAAGCGGTCAGGCTTTCTGCTTTTACAATCGAACCGTCAGCAAGCACAATATCACCAACGGTATATTGTGCAGTCACTGCCGCTTGATTGCTATTTTCATTCGCTGTAGAAAACGAATTGCCGTTTTGCTCCTCAGATACATCGCTTCCTTTTTCGTTTCCGCAAGCCGTCAGGGAAAGCGCCAACAGCATTGCGAGAAAAAATATTGAAAATTTTCTTGCCATATAGTCCAACCTCCTTGACAATATCATAAACTTTAGAGTATAATCTAAGTCAAGAGGATGGCTCTAATTTATTTTGTGAATTTTTTGTAACGGGGAGCATGGACTATGTATTATACTGTTTGTGAAGTTGCAAAGCGGCTGAACCTTTCACCGCATACCATTCGCTTTTACAGCAAGGAAGGATTATTGGATTTTGTTGAACGGGATCAAAACGGAAATCGAATTTTTAAGGAGTCCGATTTTGAACGCCTTTTCATTATTGCTTCTTTGAAACGGGCCGGAATGTCCATTAAACAAATACGAGAGTTTACGGTACTATGCGATCAGGGGGACCCCACAATAGCCCAGCGCCTGAAAATCATCATGGATCAAAGAGAAGCTGTCGAGGAACAAATCACGGAATTACAGGACGCACTGGATGTGCTGAAATACAAGACATGGCTGTATGAGGTAGCGTTGGAAGCAGGAACAACAGCCGTCCATGATCATATGCCTTTGGAAGATATGCCCGCAAATATTAGAAAAATTAAAAAGCGCATTCACAAACTTACCGATGATATGGAGCAGTTTTATAAAGAAGCCGCGAAAAATAAAGTGTAATAAAAACGCAGTCCTTCTCCCCGAGAAGACTGCGTTTTTGCTTATGATATTTGTTTTTGCAATCTTTTGGAAAATTTACATGCACGCCTTTAATACAGTAACGATATCGTTGTGATCCAGCACCTTATAACCGCCTTCCATAGTAAGTGTTCCATCTACAATGCCGCCCAGCATTTCTTCTGTTGCTCCCAACTCATGGAGATTCATCACAAGGCCCAGCTCCTTCATCCAGCTTTCCATGCAGGAAAGACCTTCTTCGGCAATCTGTTCATCGGATTTTCCGCTGGTGTCAACCGCCCATACATTCACCGCGAAACGGCGAAACTTTGCAAGGCCGTATGGCATAATATACCGATAATAAGGCAAGGACACCGCAGAGAGCGTCATTCCGTGCGTTGCATCGGTATATGCGCCAACGGACTGTCCAAGCATATGAACCATCCAGTCTGTGCTTTTTCCTCTGGAAACAAGGGTATTCAGCGCCCAGGTTGCTGTCCACATGATATTTGACCTCGCCTCATAATCCTCCGGATTCTGAATGGCGATTCGGGAGCTGTGAATCACTGATTTCATCAGGGCTTCGCTGATATAATCGCTGGTATTGTCATCCTCGCCGGAAAAATACTGCTCGCAGATGTGGTTGAAAATATCGTAGATACCCGCCACCATCTGCCGCTTTGGCAGGGTAAAAGTGAATTTCGGATTCAGGATCGCAAACTTCGGCATTACATGATCTTCAAATACATGACCGATTTTCAGCTTTTGGTCATGATTGGTAATGACTGCGCCGCCGTTCATCTCGCTGCCAGTACCCACCATAGTCAGTACACAACCAACAGGGACAATCTCACAGTCCGGCTCCTCAAAGCGGATATAATACTTTTCCCACGGATCTTCGTCACAGTGGACAGACACGGAAACCGCCTTGGCATAATCGCAGCAGGAGCCGCCGCCCACAGCCAGCAGAAAATCCACATGGTTCTCTCTGGCAATCCGGACACCCTCCCGCAGCTTCTCTACGGTAGGATTCGGCATCACGCCGCCATCCTCGACAATTACCTTGCCATTGGCTTTCAGAAGCTCTACAACCTGATCGTAAATGCCATTGCTCTTGATGGAACCGCCGCCGTAAATCAACTGAACGGTTTTTCCGTATTTGGGAAGTTCCTTATTCAAAGAGCAAAGGGAATCCTCTCCAAAATAAAGTTTCGTCGGATTTGAATACACAAAATTTCCTAACATAATGTTTTCCTCCTTAATCCTGATAAATTTCTTTTGCCATGCGGAATGCCGCCCATGCTTTCGGCCACCCTGCATAAAAGGCTGCGTGCGTCAAAATTTCCGCCATTTCTTCTTTGGTGACGCCATTTTTCTTCGCCTCTCCGATATGGAACTGAAGAGAGCTGTCAAGCACACCGCTTGCCATCAGCGCCGTTACCGTGACAACGCTTCTGTCCCTTGCGGACAGCTTATCCTCTCTTGACCACACCTCGCCAAACAGAACATCGTCGTTCAATTCGGCAAATTTAGGTGCGAAATTACCCAGGGCATCTTTACCTGCTGTTACTTTTTTCATCGCCGTATCTCCCTTATTTCAATTTACTGTATTCTTCAGCATCTACCGGTTCCAGCCATTCGTTAGACGCACCCTTTGCGGGAACCTCCACCGCTAAGTGTGAAAACCAACTGTCCGGTGCAGCACCATGCCAATGCTTCACCTCTGGCGGAATATTGATGACATCACCCGGTTTCATCTCTACGGCGGACTTGCCCCATTCTTGATAGTAGCCCCGTCCTGCCGTACAGAGCAAAATCTGCCCACCCTTGTGGTGAATGTGCCAGTTATTGCGGCATCCCGGCTCAAAGGTCACATTCGCAATGCCGACGCGCTCTGTTGTCAGCATTTTCAGATAGCTTTGCCCCACAAAATATTGCGCATAAGCGTCGTTTTTCTCTCCCAATGGGAAAATCTGTTCAAATTCGTTTGCAGTCATGATAAAGTCTCCTTTTCAGTTATGATTTTAATTGTTTTCCATTTTTCGCTTTTATACCGAAGGGTAAAGGCAACGGATCGTGCCAGCCAATCCATGCCCATTGCCATCCAAACTCCGATCACTCCTAAATGGAGAATCACACCGAACAGCATTCCCGATCCCAGCCGAAACAGAATCATAGCGCCGATTCCGACAATCATTGTAAACCGGACATCTCCGGCGGCACGCAGGCTGTTTGCAAGATTAAACGAAGTCGGATGGAGCAGAATTGCCAATATGTTATGCATCACAATCAGAATGCAGCTATACCTGTACGCTTCGCCAGACAATTTATAAAAGTGCAGGATAAGCGGCAGACTGAGGCAAATGCTGATTCCCAATGCCGCTGTTGCCATATAGGATATTTTCATCAGCTTCTTCGTGTACTGCTTCGCCTGTTCTATTTCACCGGCGCCAATGCACTGTCCAACAACCGTGATCATCGCAAGGTTGATAGCATTTACAACCATTACGGCAATCTGATCGATGCTGTTTGCCACGCCGTTTGCCGCAATCTGTGCTGTGCCGAATAGGGCAACGATTCCTGTTACCAACACTCTGCCTAATGCAAAGCATCCGTTTTCAAGGCCGTTTGGAACGGCAATCCGCAATATGCTTGCCGCAACATCTTTTTTTATAGAGAATATTGCTGGAAGTGTTAGATGCACCTCGTATTTCTTCCGGAATAAAAGCCCCGTCATAAGTACAGCGGCAGTGGCTCTTGATATCAGCGTAGGCACGGCAACTCCCGCAACGCCTGCATTGAAAACGAAAATACCGATGGCGTTTCCGACAATATTGATCACATTCATCAGCGCTGAGACAAGCATGGTTACATCTGTTTTTTGCATGGAACGAAATAACGCCGCTGAGGCATTGTATATACCGAGAAACGGGAAGGAAAAGGCGGTTATAACAAAATAGGTAACACAGGCCTCCATGACATCCGCTTCAATTTTCCCGAAAAGCAGCTTCAAAATGCCTTCATGAAATACGAGGCAAAGCACCATAACGACAACGGATAGGAAAAAAGAAATGGTAATCAGTTGTCCTGCCGATGTATTTGCCTGTTTCTTTTGACGGCCGCCGAGATATTGGGATACAATGACTGCGCCGCCTGTGGCAAGTGCCGAAAAAATCGTAATGATCAGGTAATCGATCATATCCACCAACGCCACGCCGGATATGGCTGCTTCTCCCGCATGGGATACCATCATGGTATCGACCATACCGACCAGCATGACGAGAATTTGTTCTATAACCAAGGGGACAATTAAATTCTTAAGTGCTTTATTTGTAAACAAGAGTTGCGCCAGCTTTCCGATGTTAATTCTCAGTATTCAAATGGATCTCCTTACTTCTTTTCAAAATGAACTGCGCACAGCCGCCCGTGAAAGCTCCCGCCGCACAGCCTGAAACCAAAAGAAACGGAAGATAGGCTATCAAGGCGGGCGTTCCTGTGATAAGGATCGCCACCGTGATCTGACCGATATTATGAAGCACAGCACCAAACATACTGCAAAGCCAGATATACTTTTCTGCAATCACTTTTCGAAGTAGCAGCATACCGGCAAGGCAGAGCATCCCTCCGGCGAGGCTGTAAAGCAGCGCCATCATATTGCCTCCGAAAATCGATCCCACCAGAATACGGACAAGAACGATCAGAAACACTTCTTTTGCCCGATAATGATAGACTGCATAAACCGTAATTACATTGGCAAGACCCAGCTTTACACCGGGAATCGGGATCGGATTCGGGATTCGCAGCTCTACAATAAAGATAATCAGTGCCAGTGCGGTCAGGAGCGCCAATTCGGTCAACTTCCTTACTTTCATACCGTCCTCCTAATTGACAACGCCGTCTACCGTATCGTTATGATCGGCAAACTGTATGACCAAGTGATGCGGCAGGCACACAATGGGAAGCGCCGAGGATTCCAGCCATCCCATTTTGACACAGGTCTGATCCGGACAATCCGCATGAGACATACAGATCTTTCCGTTTTCTATCAGAACGGTATTTTTACCGCCGTTATACTCAATCTCAATCGTTTCACTTTCTTTATATGCCAACAAATCAAGTCGGTACAGAACCTCTCCGTCCTGCACGATTTCAACGATGCTGCTTTCGCTTTTTTGCAATACAAGTACAGAGCCTAGGATCCCAATTGCAAGAATGACTGCAAAGAGTACAAACCAAATCTTTATGCTTGTCATGGCCGAATCACCGTAACTGGATAGGAAGCGTAGGCTTCCTGAACAGTAAAAGAATGTTCCAGCCCTTCCGTCAGTATCATTTCATTGGCATCTGTCAGCAGTATCATATCAAAACCACCGTTTTCCTGCCAAAACTCTATTGCACGCTCCTCACCCATCACAAACAGCGCTGTTGAAAGCGCATCGCACTGTTTCCCTTCCTTTCCCACGACTGTAACGGAAACAAGTCCGCTCTCTGCCGGTCTTCCGGTAGACGGATCAATGATGTGATGATATGTTTTTCCGTCCTCGCCGGTAAAATATTTCTGATAACCGCCGGAAGTAACTACGGCGCAGTCAGAAACCTCCAGTATACCGATATAACCGTCTGCATCTGGCGATTTCAATCCGACACGCCACATACTTCCGTCCGGCTTTGTCCCAACTGCCTGCACATTTCCGCCCAAGCTGATAATTGCCGAGGTCACGCCGCGGCTTTTCAAAAGGCTTACAACTTCATCACTGGCATAACCCTTTGCCACCGCACCCAAATCAAGCCGCATCCCATCCGGAAGGAGAAGCGAATGGTCTTGGATCTGAACCTTTTCAAATCCGACCGACTGCATCAACCGGTCAATAGTCTCCTGTGTGGGGATCCGATAGGTTTCGGTTGTGAATCCCCATGCCGTCAGCACCGGATAGATCGTCGGCTCTAAGGCGCCGTTTGTCCTGTTCGCCATTTCCAACGCAAAGGAAATGACATTCTCCGTATCGGGACTGAGTGTGGTCGCTGCACCGCCGCTGTGGTTTACCATGTAAATTTCACTGCTTTCATCGGTGACGGATAATAGCTTTTCAAGCTCTCGGATACGGTTTTCGGAATCCGTAAGCGCTGATTTTGCGTTCTCTCCATAAGCGGTAAGCGTAATGTAGGTGTTCATGGCAAACACATTTTGCGTTTTCTTGACCGCTTCCTCAGAATTTTTCTTTTCCGCTGTATTCCCTGTACATCCGCATAACAAAAGGGAGAAGGACAGCAATAGTCCGAGCAGTTTTATCCTCATTTGCATCCTCCCTTTTCAAAAAATAATGTAAGTGCTGATAAAGTGGATTATCCCGCTCTATTTTCACACTTACATTATACTGGGAGCGAGACGATATATCAAATACTTAGTTTTTATGCCTTTGCAATGCCTAAAAGGCATTTAATATTTTAGCTCGTTCAGCCAGTTCAGCACATCGTTTTTTGCAGAGGATGTGTCATCCTGATAGACATGAAAAACATTGTCCGACAGGTCTGTGCTGCTTGGAAGGCTTGCCGTGATGTCTCTTACGCTGCTTGCAAGACCGCCAGTCCCATGAGAGCAGAATAGATACACCTGCTTATCCGACAAATCATGCGTGTCGAGAAACGAATAAATCGCCATCGGACAGCTATACCACCAGTTAGGATAACCGAGGAATACTACATCATAATCTGCAATTGTATCCAGCGTGGCGGAAAGCGCCGGATGCACACCGTCCGCTTTTTCCTTATTTGCACGGTTCAAGCAGCCGTCCCAATCGGCGGGATATGGATCACTCACTTTGATGGAGAACAGATCGCCGCCTGTTTCTTCCTGAATCCATGACGCAAGCTGCGCTACATTGCCCGGTGCGGAAACGCTGGGAGAGGTCATTGCGTCGAGATTATCCTGCTCCGCATTTTCAGCCCACGAAAAATACGCGATCAGAATTTTCCCCGATTCAGCAGACTCGGAAGTATTGTTTTCCTCCGGTTGACTGTCAGTAGCACTTTGAGGCGGCTTATCCGCCGGAGCTGTCTGTCTGGGCTGCTTGTTACCGCAGGCAGAAAAGAGCAATGTAAGGATAACCAAAAGAAATATACATGGTAACCGCTTCATCCAATCACCTCCCGCTGTATTGAAGCGTCGTTCAACGGCTCAAATTCTCCGTCCATTTTTTGAGTTCCGTTTCGGAAAGGCCTCCGTTCAGCATTTTGCCTTTCAGCAGTGTTGCGCCGGGGCAGCTTGGCGCAAGCATTTCGTTGGTTTTGCCCATGCCGCTTCCGCCAGAGGTCGCAAAAGGAATGATTGTCTTTCCGGTTAAATCGTAGCTTTCCAGAAAGGTATTGATAATCGTGGGAGCCACATACCACCAGATCGGGAAACCGACATAGACCACATTGTAATCTGCCATGTTTGATATCTTCCCTGTGATGGCAGGGCGGGATGACGGATCGGTCATTTCAATACTGCTGCGGCTTTTCTTGTCCGTCCAATCAAGATCAGCATCCGAATAGGGTTTCTCCGGCTTGATCTCATAGAGATCGGCATCTGCTGCCTTTGCAAGCATTTCCGCTGCTTTTGCGGTCACACCGCTTGCGGAAAAATAAGCGACTAAACTCTTGCTCATGATAAATTTCTCCTTTGCATACCTTATTTTATTTTGTAACGAATGAAAACCGCTCCGGAATCGTATGCCTTTGCCTCAATAAGCTGCAAGGGAATCGGAGAGACATTAGCGTTATCCTCTCTGTTGAAAACGGGAGGGAACGATGCTCTGCCATCAATCCCGGCTCCGATTAGAACGATTACCTCATCTAACAGTCCTGCGTCAAGAAACGCCGTATTGATCGCGGGGCCGCCCACAATTCCCAGCCGATCAATGCCGAAGGTTTCCCTTAAATTTTTACAGGCGGCAGCTAAATCAATTTGTGTATCGCCGGTTACGATATACGAGATGTTTTTTTCGTCCAAATAGCTTAAGTATTCCTGACTGACCTGTTTTGAGATAATCAGAATATGCGGCTTATCATATTCGCTGTCGTGCTTCCAAAGCAATGTGCCTTTGGTATCTACGACGATTGTATAACCGTTTTTGCTGTCCGCTTTCTTAGAAACGGTTTCTCTGCCAAAAGGAGTATTGCTCTCCGGCTTAAACTCTCCGGATTCCGCCAGCTCCAGTTGCGCTGTGGTTTTGCCGCTGATTGCCGACTGCAAATTCAGTTCATCAAGCAGAGGGTAATAATCCTCCACACCCGGAAGCTGTGCAACCATGTCGCAGTCAATTCGACCGTCCACAGAGGTCATCATATAGCAAACAATGTACGGTTTATTCATATCGTTATCGCTCCTGTTTTTTAATAAAATTGAAATCTTCTTTAGGGATTCCGTTTTTGTCTGTAATATATCGCTCTGCCTTGACTGTCAAATGATATTTTTCCCTCAGATCTAAAATCGTTTTCATCATAGGAGACGCATGGTGTCTGTCGATTGCTTCCTGATTTACCCAAATATCTATGAGCAAAACGGTTTCAGGTTGACTGATTGGTAAAAAATATTCATACCGAATATTCCCGGCTTCTTTTCGAATGAGGTTGGCAGTTCCGCTGCTTTCCATTTCTTCTGCAAATTTGCGAGCATTATCACCGATTCCGGTATAATATAAATTCATTGCAATACTCAATGTCGTTTCTCCTTACGATTGAAATTTTACTTCTATTTGATTCCGTTTGTCTCCAGCCATTCGCTCACATCGGAGGATAAACTGCTGCCGCCGGAATAGTGTATGGATAACGCCTCGCCCATCGCAGCATCAGGAGCCAGCTTTGTGATGGCTGTCAGGCTCTGTCCAAAACGTCCTCCGCCATGAGAGCAGAAAGGAATAATGGTCTTGCCTGTGAAATCATATTCTTCAAGGAAGGAGGCTATCGGCATGGGGATAGACGCCCACCAATTCGGATAACCGAGAATAATCGTATCATACTGCTCCATATTCTCTACATGGTTTTTGATTTCGGGGCGGGCCTGTGCGTTTTGATCCCGCTGTGCCTCATTCAGAACGGTGTTATAGTCGTTGGAGTATGGATGAACAAGTTCAATCTCAAACAAATCCGCACCGGTTTGTGATTGAATTTCTTCGGCAATTCCTTTGGTATTACCGCCCCAAGAGAAAAAAGCAATTAGTACCTTACTGCCGTCACCTCCGGTATACTGTGTTCCTGCACTGATCACACTGCCGTTTCCTGCGACCGCATTTCGCACAAGACGGATGCCGATATTAAAGCTGCCTTTATCTTCTGCCAATGTTGCGCGGTAGGCGCTACGCATATTCTTTGCAAAATCGTTCCATCCGCCTCCCCGATACACTCGAAGCGTACCGCCTTCCGCTCCGGTTGGATCGGTTTGAGCTTCGATGCTGTAATCTCCGTAATAATCCCAGACCCATTCGCCAACATTACCGTGCATATTATAAAGTCCCCATTTATTCGGAGAAAAGCTGTTTACGGCAACGGTGGTTTGACGGTATTCCCCGGGCTTGGTAGACAGATTCCCCTGTGAGAAATAGTTATCCTCAATTTCATAAGGGTAATGCCCGTAATAGTTCGCTTCCTCAGCGCTGATGGAATTTTCGGTATTGAACGGCGTTGTCGTTCCTGCACGGCAGGCGTATTCCCATTCCGCTTCCGTTGGCAGACGGTAACCGTTTGCACCTCGATCCCATGTCACATTCTGACCGTCAACGGTGTAGACGGGTGTTAGATTTTCCTTTTCGCTGCGTGCATTACAGTAAAGAACAGCATCCAGCCATGAAATATTTTCAACCGGCAGATCGTCGCCGGAGAAACTGCTCGGATTTTCTCCCGTGATTTCAAGGTATTCCGCCTGTGTCAGTTCATAAATGCTCATATAAAAACCGCTGACGGTGACGGTATGCTGTGTTTCGTCATTTGAGCGCCACGCCTCTGTGTCGGGGCTTCCCATTTCAAAGGTGCCGCCCTTGATCAGCACGAAATTGTCCGACACATTTCCCTGCGTCTGATCCGAAGCAGACGGCATTGTATCCGCACTGCCAGATGTTTCATTGGATGGTTTGCTTGTATCCTGTGTGGACGGTTCCGTGCTGCAAGCGCTCATAGCAAACAGCATGACGACCGCCAGTAAAAAAGTGCTAATTCGTTTCAAGGCTTTTCTCCTTTCGGTTCGTTTTGATTGCGGATAATTTTCCGAGTCCCTTTGCGGCATAATAGCCAATAAACACCCACAGTCCCATCATGGCGATATCCTCTGAAAATACGGAAAAAGCACTTTTCCCAAAATCGAAGAATACGAACTCCATTTTCAGGAACATATAGGAGAAAATATCCGCTTTGATGAAACAGAATGCACCGTACCCAGCAATCGCAAGGGCAAGCAGACGCATAATCCATACAAGGGCAGGCAGTTTCTTTCCGCCCGATAATTTACGGAACAACCCGATAATCATGCCCCAGTGAAGTCCCAAATGCAAGCTCATCAGAACAAATCCCCAGTATGAACCTGCAAGGTGCATCACTCTGGCCAGCGCCATTCCTCTGTTAATGGGGAGGAAGGCGAACAGATGGCGGGACATCACGATTCCGCTGTATCCAAGGGACAGGATAGACGCTAAAACTGCAAAGTTAAGAATCGTCCCGAAAATACGCACCGGTTTGTATTTTTCCTTGAACAGATTTTTATACCACTTGATATTCAAAACGGTATGGACGATAAACAGCACAAGCATTCCTGCGCCGAACCATTCGTGAAGCATCTCTCCGACAATCTGATATGCCATCAGGAGGAGCAGGAGAATGGTCATCAGAAAGTCGATGCCTATTTTGATTTTCATTTTCGATTTCATTATAAATTACCTCGTTGTAAAAATGGCTGAGTGCGAGGTGATCGGCACTCTGCCACTTTTCTTACTGTGCCGTAATATCCAGCCCTAAACCGTTGATCCATTCGGCAACAGAGCTGCGGGACGCATTGCCGTTCAACCGTGTGCCGGAAAGCCATGTAGCGCCGCTTGTCAAACCTTCAAGGTTGGAAGCGCTGGAACCTACGCCGCTTCCTCCGGAGGTGCAGAACGGAACAACCATCTTGCCGGAGAAGCTGTAACTTTCCACAAAGGTGCTGAGGATTCTCGGTGCGTCACCCCACCAAATGGGATATCCGATAAACACAATATCGTACTGATCCATATTCTCCACAGAACCGGAAATGGCAGGACGGGAGTTCGGATCGTTCATCTCAATGGTACTGCGGCTCTTATCGTCATGATAATCCAAATCTGCGGATGTGTAAGGCTGTTCGGGTGTGATCTCGTACAAGTCAGCGCCAAGGCTGTCGGCAATCGTTTTTGCTACTCCCTCTGTTGTATTGGTAGCAGAGAAATATGCGACAAGTACCTTTACTGTGTCAGTACTGTCATTATCTGATGGTTCACTGTTTTCTTCTTCCTGTGAGCTGTTGGAATTTACCGAGCTGTCAGGTGCAGTGCTGCTGTTATCCTTATCCTGATTTGCACTGGTGTTATCAACTACACTATCAGGTTTTGATGTGTCTACACCTGTATCAGAATTGTTTCCGGAGCAGGCCGCAAGAGCAAATACCATTAGCATAGCAAGCAAAAGTGCTGTTAATTTCTTCATGAGTCGTTACCTCCAATTTTTTGTTTTTATTCTGCCAGTGAGAAGGTAATATCTTCCCGACTGTCCAGTGTATCAAATACTGCTAAATCCGATGTGACTTTTCCGATTGGAATAACATCTACAGAAAGGTTGGGATTGTCCGTCTGAGCATAAAAGATAGCCATATTGTGATGCGCTTCGCAATAGGTAATGTCGCCGTTATCAAAGGTTTTCTTGCCGCCTTCGAGATGTTCTGGGTAAAAGTCCACGCCGCCATAATATTCTCTGCCACCGTATCCAACCATGGAAATGGTCAGCGGAAGCTGCGCTTTGATTTCCTGTGCTAAAGGAGTATCATAGAGAATACCGTCGAGCACCGTGTCGCCAATCGTGATTTTAATGGCAGTTTCTCCGCTCTGTGAAGGGTTGTTTTCCTGTTTAGATATCCCAATGGATTTTAGCCAATCTGCTACAGTGTCTTTTGCACCGGGTACATCCTTTGCCTCAATCGCAAGGCCGTCCAATGTTTGGGCAGCTTTACTCTCTGTGCTGATTGTGCCGTAGCTGCTTCCGGCGCCGTACCCGTCATGTGTGCAGAACGGAATCACAGTTTTGCCGGACAGATGATACTGATTCAGGAAAGAAACTACCGCCTGCGGAACATCGGTCGCCCACACAGGATAGCCTACAAATACCGTATTGTATTTTGAAATATCCAAATCGCTTTCCTTTAGCTCCGGCAAAGTGTTATTTGCCATTTCATTGTGATTTACATCCCTGAGCTCATCAAAATCCGTTGTGTAGGGCGTTACCGTTTCGATCAAATGAATGTCGCCACCGACCGTCTGCTGAATCATCCGTGCGACATATTCCGTTGTTCCGAAACGCTCACCATTAACGACAATACTGGCGGAAGTGGAGGCGTCCACATTATCCGGATATTCGGTATTGCCCCAGCGGGAAAAGTATGCAATCAAAATATTGCTTTCTACCTGAGGCGGAGAGTCCGGCACATTCGTATTCGTATCTGACGGTGTTGAAAGATTTTGCTCGCTGCTCTGCGGAATTGGATCGCTTGCTGTTGGGGTTTCATTATTTCCGCAAGCCGCAAGAGAACTAATCATAAGCGCTGCCAGCAGAATAGAGAAACCTGTTTTGAGTTTTCCTTTGATTTTCATACCTTTCACCTCTGTTTGGTTCGTTTATTATTTCGTCTTTTTTATTTCCATAATCATGTAGTCAAGCTCGTCCAAGATTTGCTGTTTGTTGTGAATTTCATCAAGTAGCCGATACCGCTGCTTCCGAAGAATACGGATTTGTTCTTCTTTGCTTCCGGTTTTATCGTCGAGCAAGCGTAAATATCTTTTCAAGGCTTCCATATCCATTCCTGATTTTAGTAAAGAATGAATCAATCCAATCCGTCGAAGTTCTGTTTCTGTGTAATCAAAAGTACCGTCTGCAAGCGTTTGGTGTTCTAAAAGGCCGTTGTCTTCATAAGCTTTAAGTTTTTCCATGCTGATATGAAATCGCTTGCTTGCCTCATTCAGAGTCATTCATCTATCTCCCATTCCATAAAAAATGTAAGTGCGCTCCGGAAGTCATGGTTCTTCCTGATTACACTTACATTATACTCAAAACGCTTTTATATATCAAATACTTAGTTTTTATGCCTTACCCATACCTAAAAGGCATTTTATGTGCTCTATAAATTTTGTTGCCGCTAAGCTAAAGGGTTGCCCTCGTTTCCATGCCAACACACTGGTAGCTGTTAAGTTCGGATACAAAGGACGGTATGTTATTTTCGATTGATCCCAAAATGGCACAGATCCTTCTATTACCACAGAATAAGCTAAACCGTGATTAACCATCATAGAAGCATTGGTGCTTAAATTACTTGTGAACAATACATTCAGATCTTCATAATAATCTCCGAACCAGCTTGCGAGCTCGCTTTGCACGCTAAGACGGCGCGGTAAAATGAGAGGAAGCTCTACAAGGTCTTTGGCCGCAATCGCTTCTTTTTCCGCAAGCGGATCATCGGGACGCATCAGAACAATCCAGCGTTCTTTCATATCAAGACGGATATACTCATATTTTTCAATATCGATCGGCTCCAACAATAAGCCGATATCGACCAAACCTCTGTCCATCTGATCCTTCACATGATCGGCTGTTGCCGTGTAGAGGTCGAAGGTTACCCGTGGATACTTCTCATGAAAACTTTCAAATAGTGTTGGCAGAAGCTGAACTGATGCAATTTCTCCAGAGCCTATTGTAATCTTTCCTTCAACCTGCTCTTCCTGCTCAATAAGCTCTTTTTCCGTTTTATCAACAAGCTGTAAAATTTCCTCTGCACGGCGGCGAAGCAGAAGCCCTTCATTGGTTAGCGTAATTCTGCGGGTGCCTCTGTCAAACAGCTTCACGCCGACTTCTTCTTCCATCTGTGCAAGCTGACGGCTTAATGTGGGCTGCGTAATATGAAGAACCTCAGAGGCTTTTGTTATGCTTTGCTCACGAACGACAGTAAGAAAATATCTTAAAACTCTGATTTCCATAGGGCACTCCTTTCAAACATATCTATGCCTGTTTTGATTTATTGTACCATATCTATGCCTAAAAAGCAACACAAGCGGTGCCATTCACAAAAATGTTACTATTCGAAGCATCCATTAGATATTTAGTTAATATATACACAAACCAACAATAAACGCCGGTCCTTCTCATCAATACCAATCATGCTTTTCGTTTCGGTCAAGGGCAGCAATATCCTCCATTTCCTTGTCAGTCAGTTCAAAATCAAAAACCGAAATGTTTTCAAGAATGTGATCGGGATTGCTTGAACCGGGGATAGCAACTATACCCCGCTGTAAATGCCAGCGTAAAATGACCTGTGCAGCGGAAACACCGTGTAACTCGGCAATATTGCTGATCGTTTTATCCGAAAGCATAGCGCCTGTATGTCCTCTTCCTCCAAACGGATACCACGCCTGCATGACAATGCCGAGATTGTGCATATACTCAACAACTTCTTTTTCCTGATAGTAGGGATGAATTTCATTTTGTATTAAGGCAGGTTTGATGTTGACTTGTGCTATAAAATCGTCAATTTCCTCGATATACCAATTAGAAAGTCCAATAGAGCGTATTTTCCCCTGCTCTACAAACTTTTCAATGGCAAGGTAGGCTTTCACATCGTTTGCACCGGGATGGTGCAGGAGCATCATATCAATATAATCAATATCAAGCGTATCAAGGGCGTCCTGAATCGCCTTTTCAGGATTTTCAAACTGTTCTCCCGGATAGATTTTCGTGATAACGAAAATCTCTTCTCTCGGAACATCAGAAGCTCTGATTGCCTCCCCGATTTCTTTTTCATTTCCGTACATATAGGCAGTATCAATCAAACGAACACCATGGTTTAACGCAGCCGTAACAGAACTCTTTACGGTATCTCCATGTAAAGAATATGTCCCAAGCCCCAAAATCGGCATTTCATATCCGCTGTTCAGCATAACGGTAGGGGCGCTACCATTTTTACCCGAAGCAAGATCAAAAGATGAAACATCACGATTTGCAGTAGTGGGTAGCTGAATATTAAGGTTCAACATTTTAACCCATTCCGTGATTTCGGATCTATCGGAACTGCTTGAAAATCTTTTGCCATTCATCCAAACAGCAGAGTCAGAAGTAAGGGAATGCAAATCGCTGTCACTTGAACCGATCCCGCTGCTGTGAGAGGTACAGAACGGAACGATTGTCTTTCCTGAAAAATCATTGCTTTCAAGAAAAGTACTGATAATTCTCGGAGCTTGCCCATGCCAGATCGGATAACCAATAAATACAGTATCATATGCTGACATATCACTTACGGAACCTGAAATTGCCGGACGGCAAGAGGGATCTGCCTGCTCCTTATCGGCTCGACCGTTGGTATAGTATTTCAAATCGTCCTCTGTATACGGATCAGCCGCCACGATCTCATAAAGCGTACCGCTTGTTTCATCTGCAATGATTTCCGCAATTCCTTCCGTTGTATTGGTGCAGGAGAAGTATGCTACAAGCACATTACCACCTAATTCCGTTGAAACGTTTTCTTTCAAGTTGTTATTGTTTGCATTTGTACTGTTTTCTGAATCTGTGCCGTTTGGTTTCTCCGTCGGATTGACCGAACAGCCCGCAACAGTCATAAGCATAACAAGCACACACAAAGCACAAAATATCTTTTTAACAAATTTCATATTTTCACCTCGGTATTTTTTCTAGCAACCAAACTATGTTTTCTGCAAGATTGTCCATATTGGCAAGCGCTTCTTTGTCATTTGCAACATCACCGGGAATTTGACCGTAAGCCATATTCCAATAGGTGCTTCCCACAACAAATATTTCGTGATTCAAGAAAAAGTGGTTCATCGAATCAATGGCATTCAACGCGCCGCCCCGTCTCGCTGCTACAACAGAAGCACCTATTTTATGCTTCAGCAAACCGGGGTTCATATCGCAAACAACCGCTGCACGCTCCAAAAACGCCTGCATATTTGCCGATATATTTGCGGAATAAACAGGTGAGCCGAGGATAATTCCATTTCCTTCGACCATCTTTGCAAAGACTTCTTGAAAGTCGTCTTTTTTATGAATACAGTTTCCTTTTCCTCCACAGGCAAAACAGGCTTTGCAGGGTTCAATCACTTGTCCGGAAAACTGTACCTTTTCCGTTTCAATGCCTGCGGCTTCTAATTTTTCAAATATCCTGCTAATCAGAATATCTGTATTTCCGTCTTTTCTTGCGCTGCCGTTAATAGCTAATACTTTCATTCTGGCTTCCTCCATTCTCCAAGGTTTTAATCACTTTCGCCGGAACACCGCCTGCTACTGTATAGGGAGGTACATCCTTAGTAACGACTGCACCTGCTGCAATTACCGCCCATTCTCCGATTGTAACTCCCGGAAGAACGGTTGCGTTTGAGCCTATCCATACATTGCTTGCGATATTGATGGGCGCATAGTGGTTTTTTCTGTTGTTCGACGGATCCAAATCGTGATTGATTGTGGCAAGTACGACATTATGACCGATCAGCGTGTTGTCTCCGATAACAATACCGCCCTGATCCTGAAAGTGGCAGCCGGAGTTGATGAACACATTTTTCCCGATTGTAATATTTTTTCCGAAATCGGTATAGAACGGCGGGAATAAACGAAAAGTATCATCGACCTTCTTTCCAATCAGTCGGCTCATAATTTCTCGCAGTTCACCCGGCGTATGGTACTGATGATTCATCTCCATAGTAATTATTATTGCTTCCTGAAACAAATCGTTGGCGGTTAATTGCTTTTCTGTTTCAGGATCGATATTATCGGAAAAACATTTGATTATCTCTTCCACATTCAAAGCTCACATCTCCTTTAACTTTCAAGTCCTCTAAGCATATCCTGCATGGCATTTGAGGAATTGCCGGCAATCTATGGTTTCTAAAAACCTGATCTCCGACCTCTGCGCCTGCACCCCAAGACCAAGCGCCAAGAACAATTTTTGTTGTAGATGCTGCCATAGTTGTTATACCTGCCTTTCTATCAGCGATATGATTTTTCAAACACTGCGGCGCAATCTTCATCCGTCATTTCACAAGGATTTGCAAGGAACAACCCTCCTTGCATAGAGCGTGCGCCTTTTGCTAATGTCATAAATTCATCGGGCGTAAAACCGTAGTCGCTCATTTTCAAATCGGCAACGCCGCATTCTTTCTGCAACTTCAAAAGTGCGGTAATAAAGTCCTCCGGCTTATCGGCATTCGGCATACCCATAACTTTTGCCATCTTGACAAACTGTTCATCGCAGGCGTGCTTCTCGATGAAAAATTCTGCAAATGCTTTTGAAATCATAATCAATCCCGCACCGTGGGGCAGATTGTGATGGTAGGCGCTCATAGAATGCTCCATAGAGTGCTGTGCGGTTGTAGAAGTAAGCTGCATAGTAATGCCTGCGACGGTACTGCCGTATGCGATATGTTCTCTTGCTTCCAAATCATTTCCGTCTTTAACCGCACGGGGTAGGTACTTCACGATGTTTTCGATTGCCGACAAAGCAATGGCTTCGCTGAAAATATTTACGCCGTTTGAAATCATGACCTCTATGTTGTGGAACAAAGCGTCAAAGCCCTGATATGCCGTATATTTCGGCGGTACGGTTTTCATCAGCTCAGGATCGACAACAGCAAGAACGGGCGTAAGGATCGGATCGCCAAATCCGATTTTCTCTTTGGTTTCGAGATTTGAGATAACGCCCCAACAATTTATTTCCGAGCCTGTTCCTGCGGTAGTCGTGATGGTTACAATAGGAAGTCCCTTGTTTGCAAGCGGCTTGCCTTTGCCTGTACCGCCCTGCACATAATCCCACAGATCGCCGTCATTGGTTGCCATTGCGGAAATTGCAATAGAGGAATCCAGAACTGCACCGCCGCCGAGCGCTACAATGAAATCACAGCCGTTTTCTCTTGCAAAGGCTGCGCCGCCCATAACTGCTTCTTTCAACGGATTTTCCATAATGCCGTCAAACACAGCGGTTTCCACGCCTGCTTTATGAAGCTGTTCCAGCGTTCTGTCAAGATAACCGTTTACTCTTGTGGATTTGCCGTTTGAAATCAGTACCATTGCCTTTTTGCCAGGTATTGCCTGATTACCGAGTTCGTTCAGCTTTCCGCTTCCAAATAAAATGCGTGTGGGGTTGTTAAAATCAAATTTCATATTCATAAGAATGTTCCTCCTAATTTAGTTCTTTTTTCGTTTTGTAAACCAAAAAGTCAAGGCAGTCGATGCGCTTTTGGCTTGTGTGCAGATCTGCGAGCAGGCTTGTTTTGTGTTTTGCAAGTAATCGCAGGAACTCGTCTGTCTGTCCAGTCTGTTTCAATACGATTAGCTGCTTTTCCAACGCCTCGTCACATCCTGCGTCTTTCAAAATATCTGATAAACTATCATTTGACTTTTTCCTTTTCTGCATGAACTCGCCTCCTTGATTTTTATTATACTCAGAAGCATAAAAATATCAAATACATATATTATATCAAGTTACATACTTTAAAGGTATGGAAAAATGTGCTATACTATAAGCGAGGGAGGTACAAGTATGGACATTCGTGTATTGGGATATTTTCTTGCTGTCGCCAGAGAGGAAAGTATAACAAAAGCGGCTGAAGTCCTGCATATGACTCAGCCACCGCTGTCAAGGCAATTAAAAGATTTAGAAGAAGAACTCGGAAAGCAGCTTTTGATACGGGGAAGCAAAAAAGTCACCTTAACAGAGGATGGAATGCTCCTGCGTAAGCGAGCCGAAGAATTGGTTGACTTAATGGAAAAGACAAAAGCGGAGATTTCCGCTTCCGACGAAAACATAAGCGGAGAAGTATATATCGGCGGTGGAGAAACAGACGCAATTTCTGTTATAGCACAGGCTGCAAAGGAATTACAGGATGAACATCCTTTCATTCGCTATCATATTTACAGCGGAGATGCAGGTCATATAACTGAGCGTCTTGATAAAGGCTTGATTGATTTTGGATTATTAGTCGAGCCTGTAGATGTTACAAAATACGATTATATACGACTGCCGCAAAAAGACACTTGGGGGGTTCTTATGCGAAAGGACAGCTTGCTTGCAGAAAAAGAAACGATCTGTGCAGAGGATTTGTGGGACAAGCCTTTGATTGTTTCACATCAGACTGCTGCAAGCAGCGAGATGTCGGCTTGGATGAAGCGGGACATCTCGAAGCTGAATATTGTAGCCACATATGAGCTTATCTATAATGCTTCTCATTTTGTAAAAAAAGGATTTGGTTATGCAATCGCTTTAGATAAACTTGTCAACACAACGGGAGAAAGTGAATTATGCTTTCGTCCGCTTTCTCCGACGCTTGAAGCCGGTCTTTGCATCGTGTGGAAAAAGTATCAGGTGTTTTCAAGAGCGTCTGAACAATTCTTAAGGAAAATACAGAAAATTATTCTTCCTCCAGAATAAAGTGTTTTTTCAACGAAGAGGCCACCGCAGTAAATCGTTATTCTCACCGTCCTGCATTTTCTCAACCGCATATTTTAGCCATTCCTCCGGCGTTGGTACATTGCCCTCGCAAGGAATAGCCTCCCACGATTTTCGCTTTTCGGGGTCAGGGTCATTGAGCCCTTGCTTTATCCGAGCCGAGCTAATTTTCTTCATCTGTTCCACTTGAAAAAACAATCGTCTTACCATATCCGGATTTGTTTGTCAATGTATTTTCTATAAAGTTATGAATATTATGAACATTACGAATCCGGATCCCCGGAGCTGTGCTGCCGGAATTCCGTTCAGACCGGACGGTTCTGTGCGGAAAGAACGGGATCCCGGCTTTCTTCCGGTTAATTCACGATCTCAATGTAAACAATATCGCCGATGGAGGTATAGCCTCCGTCGAGGAACAGAACCAGCTTATAAGAGCCGGGCGGAGTCTTGAAGGCGGTTCCGGTGTCCACGTCCATGATGTTCGCATGAAGATGAACCGCACCGCTTCGCAGGACGTTATCTGCATTCTGCAGCTTCCACTGTTTCGATGTTTTCGCATAAACCCACATCCCTGTCGAGCAGGGGTTATAGTTTGTAACCTCCCGGGGATACAGGCCGACCCAGGCGTCATTGCTTGAGACGCCGGAAAAGTCTGCGATAATTTCTTCCCCGACTTTGTACTGATTGGAAGTTTTATAGGCGGATATGCTCAGCTTCCGGTTTCCGATGCTGACCGATCCGAATTCTGCGGGAATATCCGTAAACTGTTCTATAGAGACGATCTGTTTCGAATTTATGATAAGGTAATCCTCATCGACAAACAGAGCGGCCTGATAATTCTCCGGTTGAGACAGCTTTGCCTTTGAAACATCAAAACGGATTCTCGCAGTATAATATCCGTTCCGCTCCTTCTTCCGGGCGGTAACTTCCTGATTTGCATAATGCCAGGCCAACGACGGCTGAGAACCCGGATTGACCGACTTCGGATAGACTCCGACCCAGGCCGATTCGTCGATATATCCGTTTATTCTGACCTCCAGCCAGCCGTCCGAATAATGCGCCTGTGTGATCTTCGGCGAAACAACCTGAAATTCAATTTCCTCAATAACTGCTCCTGTGCAGTCGTTTTCATGTAGACAAATCTTATAGGTTCCCGGTAATAGAAGGGATTCACTTCCGTTCCGGAATGATTTTGCCTCCAGCGTTACCGTTTCCCCTTTTGTAGCCGCACGGCTGGGAACATTCTTCGTTCCGCTTCCGAAATAACACCAGTTATTCAGATCGTTGCTGATCATTGTCGGAAATGTCGTTGAATAAACAGCGACAATTGCATTTTTGTCCAGCGTGATACTCCGGTTCAGCGTGATCCGGATCGGCTCCCCGGGAGCGTAGGTATGTTTATTCAGACGGAGATTGTTATGTTTTGATGTAGGCTCCATAGAAGAATACTTGTAATCGATAAAAGGCAGCTTTCCGTGCTGTTCCCACCTCGTTGCATACTCAGATTCAGAAGGTTCAGGCTCGTTTACCGTAACGACCCGGGTAATCTGTACGCCCATGCTCCGTTTCGGAGTACATTCTACGGCATATCCGTTTCCGATATAAATGCCGCAATGCCCTTCTTTATACAGAAACTCTCCCGGAAGAATCTCGTCGCAGTCCGTAACGGCGCCTTCTTCCGTACACAGATCCAGAAGACCTGCCTGATTTACTTCTTCATTTCCGTTATATTTATAAAAATCTCCCTCCCACTGCCATAACAGCAGCGCTTTGACCATTCCGGAACAGTCGAAGGCATAGTAATGATATTTTACCAACTCCCGAACCATATTTTCTCGCCTGACATTCCCGTCCGACAGATACAGTCTATCGGTAATCAGTTCGTCAGTGAGTTTCTGTCCGACGGTTCCATTGACATAAATGGTATTGTATGCCGTTGCAAGTTCAATTGCTTTTTCGGCGGCCTCAATATTGTTCATCCGTTTTGTATAGAAGTCCGCAGGAGGGGCATTGTCTGCGGAGGAAGCAAGGGGAAGAGACAAACAGCAGGACATCAGGACTGCCAGAACAGCTGTGAACAATCTTTTGCGTTCCATAACAATCTCCATTCTGCCGCTAAGGCGCTGACACAAACAGAAATAACAACAGGCTGACAGCGGCAATTTTCGTAATAAAATTGTGATACTATGAAGGATAGTCGATTACACTGGAGCAAAGGCTCTGCTTCTATGCCTTTCATTAGGCAGACAAAGTTTTCTTTTACGCTAAATCCGTCTCGTTTTTTTCTTTTGCTTTACCGGGAATCAGACACTCAAATTCTGCATCGGAATCACGCCCTTTCATTCGGAACCGTTATTCTGGTTTTTTGTTTGACTTTCCGGGAATACCGGTCTATACTAAAAACAGGATAAAAACTCTGGAGGAAAAATATGAAGAAACGTCTGTTATTTTTTATTGTTCTTCTGTTGGGAATCTGCGCAGCGGTACCGTCTTCAGCGGAAGAAGAAAAAATTACTCTTACGGCTGTCTTTAACGATGACGGGAGCATTACTTTTACGGGATCAACAACCGCACATCATCTCGACAAGGAAGATATGGTTTGCATATATAAAGAAGGCGATGAACCTGAAAGTATTAGATATTTGAATCCTATCTTTTTTTATATGATCGGGGGAAATTCCAAGTTTTCTGTAACACACCCGGGTCTGTATTGTCTAACAACATACCGAAACGATGGGTTTATTGACAAAGAAAATCTGATTTTAGAACCGGGGAAATATTTTGCAGTTATTGAAGGAAATCGAAGCTGGAAAGACGGGGTTCTTTCCAATCGCGCTTATTTTACCGTGACAGAGATCGTAGCTTCCCCTACGCCGGAAATCACACCAAAACCAGTGACACCGACGCCGGAAGTCACCCCTTCACCGTCCGAACCGAAGAAAACTGCCGTACCGACCGCCTCCGCAGCGTCGACGCCGTCCGAACCCGCAGCTCCAACCGCTTCGGAAAAAGCAGCGCCAACACCAACGTCTCCTTCTGCGCCGGATGATTCTTCACAGAGCGGATCCGATTTCCTTCCGATCATCCTCTGTGTCGTTCTGGGAATTCTGTTCTGCATTGAACTTGCGGTGATTATTTCCGTCCTGAAAAAGAAAAAGGGATAGGAATCTGAACTGATTTGTCCGGGTGGATTTGTCGATCCGCCTTTACCGGGAAATCCCTGCGGACACTTGCCGATTGTCGAATCTATCTAAAAAAACGCATAACGACCCGGTTAAACGGCGTTATGCGTTTTATCATACGGTATTCTTTTCGTCGAAGCAGAACGGAGCTTCGGGAATAAAACCGACGTTGGGGTCAGCTTTCTGTTCATGCCGCACCTCATACGATTGTTTTTTATTCAATTCCTATAGTCATATTATACCAAATAAAAATTTATTTGTCAATAGTATTTTAACAAATTATTAATATTTTTTATGCAGACGCAATGAACAGATAACAGCAGAACACAAAAAACGGTACGGATTCCAATACCGGCGCAGCAAAATCGTGACGCTTCCGGTCTTCCAACCCACTATCATCTTTTCTTTCTGCTGTAATTTCTTTTCAAATGGGCAGTTCACTTCACCTGCCATCATGACAGGAGGCACCTGTCACTTTCAAACTACGCACCGCTCATTTTGCCGTAAAACGGCAAAAACACGCTCTGCTCCGTTGCTCCTCTTCTCCCCAAAAAGTCAAAAGACTTTTTGGAACCCCCTTTTAGGCATAGTACCCCCTTGGCGGCAGATGTATTTTTTGTTCGTCAATGAGTTCGTATTTTGTAAAGCAGACTGCTCTTGCCGCCTTTGGTGCGGTATCGCTGTTCAGTTTCGAGAAGTTCCGCTTTACGCAGATCCCGCAGCGCTCTGCGGACAGTTGACTGCGACAACTTAAGCTCTGATGCGATGGTCGGTATCGCAGGCCAACATTCGCCGTCCTTATTTGCTCTGTCCAAGAGGTAGATATACACAGATACCGCACGGTGCGGCAGTTCCATGCGGTATAGGAAATCAAGTCTGCCCATCGGACTTCAACTCCTGCGGCTTCTGAGACGGTTCGCTGTGTTTGCTCCTGCTTGTTCGCAAAGCAGTACCCTGACCGCCGCCGTTATTCCTGTTCTTCGGTTTGTTCGGAGGAGTCTGCTGCGGCTCGTTGCTTTGGCTTTCTGTCTGATTTTCTCCGTTTATAGTACCGCCTGCGGATTCACCGTCCGTAGGAGGTTCTTCTTTAATCAGCCATTCAGGATGATACTTCTGCACGATGCCGTCCATGATCTCTTTCTTCTCGGCGTACACCACCTCACGGCCGCCATTGTCCTTGACGGTATAGGGATTGTCCTCGTTAAATTCGATACCCCATTTGAAGAACAGTTTCAGCTTGACTTTCATCGGGTGGAATCCCGTTTTCATCACAACGAATTGTCCTTTCGGCATGAATTTGAGTTCATCGGGAGTCATAAGCGGGCGTTCGATCATTTGCAGGGATTGAGACGGATCATTTTTGCTTCTTGAAACAGATCCACTCATCACCGTTCGGCTGCCGAGTGCTTTAGACAGTACCTCTGCCAAGCTGCTGTTTGGGGCGAATCCGCCGAACAGCGTGATCTGTGTATTATCTACTATAATCTCCGCACCTTCTTTTCCGTAGTTCTTATCGAGCTGCGAGAAAGACTGGATGATCGGCACGATCTGCAAGCGTCTGCTTCGAGATGCGGAGAACATCATCTCGGCGGATTCGATTTTCGGCAGCGTTCCGAACTCATCGCAGAAGAATACGCACCGATTTTTCAACTTACCGCCGTTCTCGTCGGCAACAGAGAGAATCTCACGGTAGAGCTGTTGGATGATCAGAGAGATCAAGAAGAAGGTTGCAGGATTTTCCTCCGGCACGATCACAAAGATAGCGGATTTCTCGTTGCAGAACTTCTCGGCGTCAATCTCAGTATCAAAGCAGAGGATTTGTTCAAGTTCCGAATCAAGAAATGCATTCAGCCTTGACAGCGCTGTACTCATAACGCTTGACATACTCTGCTCGGAGGTGTTGAGCGCCGCCCCTGCAAACCACTTCGCCTTATGATCGTTCGGCAGCATCTCCATGAGCTGCTGAAACTGATTCTTGCCTTTCTTGTTGGAGGGTGCGAGCAATTCCTGTATGATTTTGAACACCGACACGATGTGCCGCTTCTTCGGTTCGCAAAATTCTGCAACAAGCAAAATCGTTGCAGTGAGTAGTCCTTCTGCGGCGTCATAGAAGTAGGCGTTCTGCCCGAAGGATGCCGCATCCATGCCCGATAGGATGATAGTCTTGGCGATAATTTTGGCGTACTTTTCTGCTTTGGCCTTGTGGATAAGCTGTTTGTCCGCTTGATACAAGTCCATATACTTGTTCACGAGGTGCAGAAGATTGTTGCCGTCAGAGCGTGTGGGATTTCTCAAATCAATGACCGACACATGATAACCGTACTGCTTAACGATCCGAACTGCTGTTGGCGTTTTTCCATTCACCGCTTGCTTACGCCATTTCTCCGGCGTGAACGGAATGTGTTCGTAAGTCTTGCGGATTTCGCCTTTCGTTGCCCACCTTGCTGTACCGTGCTGACCGTCGCCAACGGTTTTGGATTTGATGCTGTTGAGATTGTAGATGTGGGCAACTACAGTAATGCCGCCGAGAACACACGCCATTACAGCGCCGACAAAAATCAAAGTACTAATGCCTGACATTCTTCTTCACCTTCCTTCTCATCTTCATTGAGAAAAGAAAAATCCGCACGAAAGTGCGGACAATTGCCTCCGACGGCTCGCCGGTCATCGTTCCAGTCTTTATGGACCGGCACGAGGATTTCTGTTTGTATTCCTTTTTCCGTTAGTTTATCTGATATGCGTTTGTTCGCTTTTTGCCCGGCATCATCGTTATCCAAACACAGACAGACGGTATGAATGTTCATATTGTCTTTCAGCATTTGCCACATCACCTGATCCGACACACCGCAGCAGGCGGCAAAGCTGTGGAATTGCCATCGTTCCTTGTTCATAGAGATGTACGACAGCATATCTATCGGTGCTTCAAACAAATAAAGTTTGTCGCTTACACCGTTCCAGTGGAAACTGTATTTCGGATCGGAGCTGTCGATATTTCCTTTGTAGGTGCTTGTTTGTCCCGTTCCTCTCTTATGGGCATGGCGAGGGATTCCGTCCGTATCGCATCCGACAAAGACGGCGTTGTGATAGTCTGCCGATTCGTAAATCATCCCCGCTTTCACAAAGGCATTCAGAACTTCGCTGTCAATGCCTCGCGTATTCACAAGATAAGCATAGACACGGTGCATGGTATCGTTCTTAGGAAGCAGTTTGAACGGCTTTACTTCTTTCACAACCGGCGGAGATACTATGAGCATCCCTCCGCACTCTCTGAGCAGATATTCCATTGCTTCGGGGTAAGATTTGTTATAGAACCGGCGTACAAAGTCAATCGCATCGCCGCCTTGTCTGTCGTATTGGTGAAACCATAGATTGCCACGGATTGTCACCTTCGCAGAGCCGTCACGCCACTCGTATTCCGAGCCGGAGCGTTTCAGCGTTTCGCCCTGCCTGCGAAGCAGATCGGCAAGATCGGTGCAGCGTGCCTGTTCTTTCTGTTCGTCTGTGAAATGAATGTAGGTTGACATGGGGACTCCTTTCTTTATATATCGTGAAATATTCGCTACCTCAAACTTGCTTTTTCGTGCGAATTTTTGCTTTAGCTACTCGCTTTTTCACGCATCGTCCATTCTATATTAAAAAAAATTGAAAACAGTTCGCTTGAGTAGTTGACTTTTTTGAATTTTTTGGCTATAATAATATTAGATATTAAATCAGCCGCAAGAGGTGATTGTAATGACTCAATATATAAAACGCCATGCAGAATCGACCATAGAAAAACTTTCTAAAATGTTCGGTGCTGTTTTAGTTGCCGGACCGAGACAGGTCGGAAAGACTACAATGCTTCAAAAAATCACAAAGGACATCGGTTATACTACGCTTGACGATGTTATCATTCTCGCAAGTGCCAAAGAGCAAAGCGGAACTTTTTTCAAGGATAATCCGCCGCCGGTGTTTGTGGATGAAATCCAAAAAGCACCGGAGCTGTTTCCTCAAATTAAAATGATAATTGACCGCGAGCATAAAAAAGGGCAGTTTTATATGTGCGGCTCTCAGCAGTTCCAAATGATGAAAGGGGTCAGCGAGTCGTTGTCCGGCAGAATCGGTCTTTTGACCTTGCTCGGCTTTTCTATTCGCGAAAGACATGGAATTGAGAGCGATACGCCGTTCATCCCGACCGATGAATATTTTGCAGAAAGAAAAAAGCAGCTTTCCGATATTTCTTATGATGAAGTTTGGAATATGATCCATCGAGGCAGTATGCCGGAACTTTGTGAAAACCCCGACTTTGACTGGCAAATGTTTTATGCCGCCTATGTCAGAACTTACATTGAGCGTGACGTTCGGGATCTGACGGAAATCGGAGATGTTGTTAAATTCACAAAATTTATGACGGCAACGGCGGCGTCCACAGGACAGCTTGTTAATCTTGCTTCTTTGGCACGGGATGTCGGTATCAGCCAGCCGACTGCAGAGAGGTGGCTGTCGATCCTTGTTGCGTCGAACATTGTGTATCTGTTAAAACCGTATTCCAACAACATTACCAAAAGAGCGGTCAAGACGCCGAAGCTGTATTTTTTGGATACCGGGCTTGCTGCCTATCTTACCAAATGGAATAATGCTGAGGTATTGAAAAACGGCGCAATGGCGGGCGCATTCTTTGAGAGCTTTGTGATTTCCGAAATCATAAAAAGCTATTACAACAGGGGTATCGTTGAACCGCCGCTTTATTTTTACAGAGACAAAGAGATGAATGAAATTGATCTTCTGATTGAAGACGGCGGCATTCTTTATCCTCTTGAAATGAAAAAGCACGCCGATCCTCAGAGAAGTGATGTGGATGCTTTCGATATAATTGATAAAATACCCGGTGTCAAGCGCGGATCGGGCGGTGTGATCTGCCTATATGATAATCTGATAACTCTGAAAGGAAATGATCGGGTGATTCCGATCAAATATCTGTGAAGATCGAATCATATGGTAAGTGATGAATTGTTTTTTATCATATTCTGTATCGAAAACTACAAGGTGCATCGCTCCATAACGGGAAAGCAAACCGTCCGGCTGTTCCAAAAGTACGGAGTGTTTGATTATCTCAAAGAGTTTTACGATGTTCTTCACACTACGGGGTATCAGTATATCAACAACGATATTGATATCTATTTGAAAGCAAGAAACGCTGTTCTTCCGGCGTAAGAATACCAAGCCTGCGGTTTTGTCCGCAGGCTTTTCTTATCCTTGTTTGAGCCTGTGCGACCGATTAAATCATTTTGTGAAATGAATGTAGGTTGACATTGGGACTCCTTTCGCAAAATAAAAATCGCAGTGCTGTTACACACTGCGATCCTATAAAATTTATTGTCAGTTTTTGATTCGTTTCTGTATGTCTTCGATGGAAGGAAGCTGTTTTACCAAATCCTCCGGCAGACTGCTTGTGATCTTGTATTCGCTGACACCGATAGGCTTGCTCATATCCTTCAGTGCATACTCGGAACAAGATCGTTTTTGCTCTTGCACAAAAGCAAACCGATTGACGGATTGTCATTTTCCTTTTTCAGTATGCCGTCCACAGCGGAGAGATAAAAGTTGAGCTGCCCCGCATATTCCGGCTTGAATTCTCCTGTTTTCAGTTCAATCACTACATAGCAACGGAGGTTGAGGTTGTAGAACAGCAGATCAATATAAAAGTCATCGCCGCCCACATTGATATGATACTGATTGCCGAGAAATGCAAAGCCTGTTCCAAGCTCCAAAAGCAATTTGGTGATATCCTTGACGAGTGCCTGCTCGATGTCCCGTTCCATCATATCTTCCTTGAACGGAATAAAGTCGAACACATAGGGGTCTTTCATTGTCTGTACCGCAAGTTTGCTTTGCGGAGAGGCAAGACGGTTTTCAAAGTTTGAGATTCTATCAGCAATTACCTGTCGTTCATACAGACCGCTTTCGATCTGATGAACAAGAACATTTCTTGACCAACCGTGATTTGCTGTCTGCTCTGCGTACCACAAAGCAACATCTTTATCTTTTACCTTGTCCATCAGCACTACATTATGTCCCCACGGAATTTGTGCGACAACCTGTTGCACAAATTCTTCGTCGGGATATAGCTCGGCAAACTTTGCCATATATTTCAGATTTCTCACGGAGTAGCCTGTTGTGTTCGGGAAGGAAAGTTTAATATCCGCCGCAAGATTATCTATAAATTTGTTTCCCCACGATTTATGCTCGTTGATTACCCGACCGATATTGTAATAAAGCATGATCAGCTCACGGTTTACACTGACCGCCGCCTTATATTGTGCACCTCATATCTCACCCCGAATGCTTTCAACGATTTCCAGATATTCATTGTTATTCATCAGCATGATTTGTATCCTCCCAAATAAAGCAGATTTTCTCTTTCGTACAAAAATCCATAATTGCTTTTATTGCCATCGGATGAGGCACAGTGTGACTGTTTTCCCATCGGTTTACGGTAGCGTAGCTTACACTCAAAGCCTACGCCAATTGTTTTTGTGTAAGCCCCAATGTCTTTCTCATATCAGACACCGCTTCTGCAAAATTCATAATTATCACCCAATCGCAGTATAACATATGTTACACATCAAGAGATGCGAAAGGACGAAGCAATTATTTTACATTTTTTGTCCGTGAAGCGCCATCTTTTCCGCAATCTTTTTTCGCAGATTTCGGTCGATGCCGCCGTGACCGCCGTTGGGCTCATCCTCCAAACGATTTTGTATCGCCCTGCTGATCTGTCCGAGCAGACGGAGCGAGCCGAGTGCCGCCGAGTAGTTACGGTTGGATTTAATACTGTGGAGAAGCTGTGCGGCATACTGATTGCCGTGTCCGGCAGAGGTCTTGAGGTACTCCATTGCTTTCTCGTAGACCCGTTCCACCTCTTTGCCGTAGAGATAAATCTTACCGAGTTGGTATTCGGCAAAGTCATTTCCGTTCTCGGCGGCAATTTCAAAGTTGCGGATTGCTTTTGCGACATCTTTAATGCTGTCCTCGGTGAGCCGTAGCTTTCCGGCAAGGTATGCGGCGTAGGGATTCTTTTGTGCGGTCGCCTGTTCGAGATAGGCAATAGTTTTCTCCAAGTCTTGCGGCAACATTTCGCCTTTGCAGTACAGTTTACCGAGAAGATACTGTGCAGGAGCAAAGCCCTTGTCAGCCGACTCGGTCAGAAGTTTTAACGCTTCAGGGATGTTCTGTATGAACAGATCTCCGTCAAGCAAATTCTTTCCGAGCGTGTACTCGGCATAGCGGTTGCCCTGCTCCGATGAGCGTCGGAGCAGTTCTTCCGCACGAAGCAAATCCCGTTCCACATCCTCGCCTTTGAGATATGTCTTGCCAAGCAGATATTCTGCGAATGGATTACCTTCCGCTACCGCTTCCTCCAGCCACCGCAGAGCGTAGTCCACATTTTTCGCAACCTCATCGCCTCGGAGAAACATTTTACCGAGACGATATTTAGCGACACCACAACCGAGCCTTGCCGATTCAATCAACAGATCCACAGCCTTGTTCGGATCGTAGGACTCGCACTCTTTCTTGAGGTGTTCTTTCGCATCACTGTAATATTTCCACATGAGCGATGTCTTTTCTTTGTCTCTCAGTATCGGCTCTGTTTCCGTATTGCTCGGTTCGGGATCGGGAGCGACCTGTTTCTCCGCATCCTCTATGGGAGTGCGGTCGACAATAATGTTCATCGCTTCCTGTATGACAGCGTTTTTGATTGACTTAAATTCCTTGTTCTGCGACAGAGGAACACGCTCCGGCATCTCATCCGTGTAAGTGTGAATAACTTCTTCACGCTGCTCATACCACAGATCATAGAGTGCAGCGATACGCTCATCGGCGGCAAGCTCATCCACAATGGAATTGACGATTGCTTTGACATCCGCTTTCAGATAGCCATACACCTTTTTGCCCGATGTCTTGGAGAGACGGTCGACAAGGCGCAGAAGCATTTCTTCGAGTTTCGGATTGTTGTAGGCGCCGCTGTTGATCTTAGAGATAATCTCCGCAATCACCTCACGGCTGTTTGCTTTCAGTTCATCTCGATGTTCTGTCTGCTTCTAATAGATGCTGATGAGGTCTTGGGCAAAGATGTCCTTTGCAAACGAAGAACGCAAATTCATCACGCCCTTTTGTGTAAGATAGCCCTGCCCCTTTACCGCAGAGTATGCAATGAGATGCACATGAGGATGATGACTTTCATTATGAAACGCCGCAAACCATTTCAGATTTTGCATCGGGATATTCAGATTTGTGGACAATGCTTCGGTTTGAGTTCGCAGCATATCCCGCCATCGCTCGCCATTGTTGTAGCCGAGCCTTTCCGCATCCTCACGGCGAAGGGAGATGATCGCCGTCCACACATTGCCTTCATAGAGATTCAGTTCCTCCGAAACCTTTGAGAGATTGACGGCAACACCGTCATCGGTAAACAACCCATGTGAGCCGAAGCGTTCTGCTCTCGGTCGGGTGGCAATGTAGTCGGCATAGGTTTTTGATGTCATCATCTGCGCAGCATTTTCTTCCATTGTGCGAGAGATAAATTCCGAAGCTGCACCGACCGTTTTGTTTTGCAGATAGTCATCGTACTCCAAGCTGTTTTTACTGTCGGGAAAGTCACGGAGCATTTTTGCGATGAGCTGTTTCTGATTCACGGTGACAGGCTTCAGTTTGAAGGATTCGTCGATCTTCTCCACGCCTTCACGGGTAGCAATGTACTTTGCGTAACCGCCGGGCGACAGCTTGTCGGTCGGTTTCAGATATTTGAATTTGGTTACAAGCTTCGCCATCGGTTACTGTCCTTTTTGCCACTCCATCGCCTCCTCAAAGGAGAGACCGCCGTTGATCCTCTTGACTTCCTTGACACACTCACTGCGCAAGCGTTCCAGTGACAGCGGATCAATATCGTTGGTCGCTGCAATAATGTTTTGAAGCATTGCCACCTCAACTGCCAGCTTGAACAGCAGACGGCTCTGTCTGTTATCGCTCTCGACAACGATGCTTTTCATATTGGAGAGAAAGGCGTTGGGCAGATAGGAGGTATCTTCCTCTGCCGTAATGTGACCGACATAGTATCGGATAGCCTTGTCGATGAATTCCGATTGACTCTTGCTTTTGTCTTTTCTATAGTTGTTCTTTACAAGCTCCAATGTGCCTGGGTATGCCCATAACAGAAATTTCTTCTTGCCCTTTGGCGCTGGCATGGCATCACTCTCCTCCGATAACATAAGAAAAGCACCTGCCGTCAGACAGATGCTTTTATGTGTATAATTCAATTTTTATTTTTCATACGGCACACGAAAGTAATCCAAATACGCTTTGAATTTGTCCTGTGCGGCAAGGCAGGTATCACGCAGATATCCTCGTTCAGTTTTCCATTCGTGAAGGCCTCGATAATAGAACATCTTGAGTTCCTCGTCGATGATAAACGGGACGATGTTATTTCGCAGACACTCCTTAAATAAAAGTAAGCGACCTACACGACCATTACTGTCCTGGAAAGGATGGATGCGTTCAAATCGGTAATGAAAATCGATGATGTCCTCTAATGTTTTTTCTTTGGTACTGTTGTACTCGTCCAGAAGCTTACGCATTTTTGCACTCACTTCTTCCGGTAACACCGTATCCTGACCGCCCACCTCATTCGGAAGTCTCTTATACTCTCCTGCTGCGAACCAATCCTTGCGGCTGTCGGATGTGCCACTTTTGAGAACAGCATGGAGTTGTTTGATAAATCGTTCACTGAGCGCATAGCCGGCGTTGTCGATTACCATATCGATACATTTGAAGTGGTTAGCCGTTTCTACTACATCATCTACATTGAGCGTTCCGTTTTCCATGCCGATGGTGTTGGTTTCAAAAATGTAGCGAGTCTGATCGTGGGTCAGTCGGCTCCCCTCAATGTGATTGGAGTTATAGGTCAGTTCGATCTGCACCTTGTGATAAATGCCACCCGATATCTTTGAAGCCTTTTCGCTTCGCAGGACTTCAAGCAATGTAGTTGGCGCATCGCTTTTCTGATTGATTCGGTTCGGCTTCTCAGAACTATCGGGAATATTCCAAGTCTTACCCGTCAAAAAAGCGTTCGGGATTTTTCCCTGCGCACAGTAGTTACGCACACTGCGCTCCGACACATTCCATTTTTTCGCTGCCTCTGCAACCGAAATATATTTCATGGGGCATCTCCTTTTCGTGGTTTCTACTCTTATTATACCACTTTATCGGCAAAATATCAACAGGTGTTTCACAAATATTTCGCTCGTTTTTGCCGATAGCGGAAATTCGCCGGAGCAACCCATCCGTTTCGGAAACACTGCCGTCAGCAACCCACCCTGTAAAAGCGAACGTAAAACCGCTGAAAATGCCTTCACGGTCGGCATTGCCGTCCGATGTGAGCGAGAGGCGGGAGCTTTAGCAACCCACCCATCTTTCTCCTGTTCGGCATATTCCTCGTCCCGCTCCGCAAAGTCTTCCTCTGCTTCGTTTACGCTCTCAAGCTCTGCCATATCCCGTTCCAGCTCGTCCTCGATCAGTCCGATCAAAAACTCTTTTTGCGTCATGTTGTTGCGTTGCAGATATTCCTTGACTTTCTGAAACAAATCTTCCGGCACCTGAAACGCTACGGTTCTCATGTTTCCCATGTATTTTTCCTCCTTCTCATGAAATTTCGGATGCAGCTCATCCGTCAGCGCCAGCGTTACAAACTCCGCCATCGTCATGCCGTGACTTTCAATGTACGCTCTGACCTCTGCGTGAAGTCCGGCGTCAACCTTGACGGTAATACCTTTCTTTTCATCCGTCGGCAATGCTATCACCCTTTCTTATATAATTCTGAATTGCTGTTATTATAATTTCCTCAACAGTGATTTCCTGTTCTGCCGCCTGTATCAGAAGCTGCTCCAACAGCGGCTCCGGGATTTCAAATTCAATCTCCAAGTATTCGTCCTCCTACATTCCCATGACGGGAGCGTTATCCTCGTCCATATCTTCATCCTGTTCTTCTGCCAGTTCCTCATCGGTCAGTCTGCGGAAGGAGTCCTCGCCGGGGACAATACCGAGCGATCTGCCGTTATCAAAATCGCAGTGCAGAGTACCGATATCATCGACTGTCATAACGGTTCCTCTTGTGTTATCCTCAATAGGTCGGGGATCGTTCTCCATGCTCAATAGTACGATGCGTGTTCCGGGCAGATAGGTTTCTTTCATGCGCTGTGCAAGCGCCGTTCTGCTTCAAATCTGTTCACACTCTGTTCCTCCGTTCTGTCATTTTCTGTTACGGTGTTTTTACGGCGATATCTTTTTTCGCCTGATATTTTCCTGCATCAAGTGCATCTTCTTTTGTTCGGGAATTCGTCCCAGCGCTGAGTGATGGATAGAGTTTCCGTGTTTTAAGGTATAATACTTTCCGTCAAAACCTTTTACCTCAAATTCTTGGGTATATCTCTTAGGAATACTGACGATCAAAACACAGGTGTCACCGACATTCCAATTTGATCTATTCTTTTCCATATTTCACATTCCTCCTAACTGCATTCCGTGCTTATTTTCTACATACTCATCCATTTCGGATTTGGTATAGACGAAGTAGTCATTGCCGCTGTTCCAAAAGGAGACATACAGATCTCCGTCCTCTGTTTTTATAGGCCGCTGTTCAAATGACTCACCGAAGCCGTCACTGTTTTGTCCGCAAACGGCAGAACGCAGTTTCTCTGTTTCTTCCGAATTTAAATCTGTGCTCAAATAACAGTCAATCCTTCCATACAACTCACCATCAATCTCATCCACATTCCAAACGGCATGGATGATTTTTTCTCCGATTCCGCTGTGATTGCCGAGATATTCTGCCATATCTCCGAGATCGGGCGTTTGCTCATTTTTCAACATTTCTTCAATCCCGTCACGGTTATCGATAATATAGTACGAAGAAGCGGGATAGTAATCTTCTCCTTCGTCCAATGAAGCAACCAACGGACAATAGAAAGACAGCTTTGAACTTGCCGCCTGCATTTTCATTTCATTGATATCTTCAAGTACCTCTGAAAAATTCGCATACTGACCGTTCAGAATGTTTTGTTCAAGATCATCTTTGATTTCGTCTCTTGCGTTTATGACGGCAAGATCAAGCAGATAAGCGTCATACAGACTGTTTCTTTCATTCAAAAGTAAGATCATTTGATTGCCGATGCTGCTGTCGGAATAAAGTTTTACACGGTATTCTTCTTCATCTTCGTCTTTCAGTTTCAGGCGTTGAGGAGATGCACAATATCCGACCGCTTGAAGTTCCTTATATAACTCAAAATAATGAGTGGTTAAATCTATGTTCGCTGTATCTCCGTTTTTGTTTTCAATGATTGCGTTCAGCATTCTGATCCTTCCTTTCGTATTTGAAATTGATCGCACCAAGACCAAATCTGCGTATGAGCATCGCATTGCAGATGAGGTCGAACATCCTCATGTTGATGATCTCTTTATCCGCAAGATCTTTGACCGTGATATGCTTTGTGCCGAGATAGAGGTCTTTGGCACAGCAGAACAGGGTATAGTCGTTCTCGCTGCTGTTTTTGAGCTTGATGTTCTCAAAGTCGATTTCATTTCTGTCGACGTGATGCTTGGCTGTTTCCCACAGTGCTGGTTCTGCCGACAGCAAATACACGGCAGACATGAGCTTGAAATCTTTCTTGTTCAGCTTTTGGATGGCATCTGTAAAAGCAATTCTGTGCTTTTCGTTCCGATGGTTCATGGGGTTCATCTCACTTTCTCTGATCAGTTGATTTACTCGTTTCTGAAAAGCGTACACTTTTATTTCAGGGGCTAATTCCGTAAGCGCCTCTTTTCTTGATGCTGCGCCGACAATAATTCGTTCCTCTATACAGGGGCACCTTTTCATTGAGCAACTTTTTTGTTTTCCTTTATAGTAAAGACACAGCCTGCAATCGCACATCTCAGCGGTCAGTTCTTTTCTGCCGAAGATATGTGTGCCGTGTCCTTTCGGTTTGAATCCGGGAATGGTGACCATCATCCTTTCGAGGGAACGGTCGCCGGGGGAATCTGTAAACAGGGGCATTGTCAATCTCTCCTTTATCGTAGAATAGAAAAAGCCCCCGACTTTTGCTGAAAGGATAAAACAAAAGCCGGGGGCTGATAAAATATTATATATTGAGTTGCGGTGAGTCATTCTGCTCGAAGGTCGGCGGGTTTTCTTCAAGCTGCGGATATCCATAGGTCAGCTTTTCTGCGAGGGCTTTGAGCTGCTGTTCCTGATCGTAGGTAAGCGTTTCGCAGTTTCCTCTGACATAGTCGATGCATCGGTACAGGTTTTCCGCTTCTTCAAAAGTAAACAGCCTGTTTTTATCTGCCAGTCCCGAACGGGTAATAAAGGACTTCTTTGCGTATTCATAATCCGATGAGTAGTTGCCCTGTGTTACATAGGCGTTTTCCTTATCCTGCCGCCATGTAGAAAACATAAAACCGTGCTGTTCGCTGTACATCGCTCCGAGGACAACATCGCTGTACTCGGTAAGTTTTCTGTATTCCGGCAGACTGTCAACTCCGAGCGGAGGAGATGACTCATAAAGGGATACATACTCACGAATGGATTGTGCGGTGTCACCGATGGAGTCAAGCACAAACCGATAGTCTTCTGTGACCTGCTTATCCTGATTCCAATACAATTCATTCTTTTTGCCTACAATGCAAAGCGGAATATCGTTTGTTGAAATGTAAAGCATTCCGTTTTCGTTATCTACCTGTCCGGTGCAGTTTAATTGGGGAAGCTGCCGGAGCAGTTCTTGTTGATAGATTGTCATTTTACTTTTCCTTTCACATAGTTTGTGTAAAACCGTTTGTCAGTTCCTCGTATTCGGTTATATCCATAAGGTATTTCGGATCGATGATGATCTCCGATTCATTTCTGCCGCTGAACAATGCGTAAACATGGGACTTCTTAATCTGTGCTTCGTACACCGTCCCGTCCTCACCGAAGCGGTTCGCAAACCACTCGGCTGTTTCTGGATTCAGCGTCCATGATAAACCTTTCAGATTTTTTGCATTGTATGAGGTTACACCTCAGTAGACTGTCACCGTATCACCTAATTCCTGAAACTGCTCATACTCATCCTGCTTCATGAGGTAGGCGGGATCGGTTTTTTTGAAAAGACGGACAAGTCCTGCGGTTGTGATGTTGGAATCGTTGTGCGGCGCTTCTGCCTACATCCATACATTTGAGAGGATTTCGGAGAAATCTTTTTGCGACAGATACGGCTCGGCGTATTTCAGAAAAACCATTCGGTACGGTTTTGTGAAGAGCATAAAAATCCGGTTTGCGGAATCACATTCACCGATCTGATTTTTCATTTGGTTCTGCCAGCGGAGCAGAGTATCGTTGTTCTCCAATAAATTCATGAGCGTTGTTTCTCCGCTGATACCTACGAAACCCGAATCAGTAAACGGGTGAGTCACGATGAGGGAACTGTGCGTTGTTGTTTTTATATCCATCATTAAAAATGTTTGTGCCAATTCTTTATATTCGGCAGGTCGGTTTGTGCCTTCATTCTTTAACTCCTTTCGGGCAGCAAAAAAGGCAGATAGATTTTTTACTTCTATCTGCCTGTCATAGCTGTTATTCTGTTGTTACGAGAGTTCAAACCACTCCGCAAAGGGAAAATCGCCTTTTTACATCTGCGAATCGTGCTGTCAAAATTCCACCCATAGACAGCAAAAAACCCCGATAAAATCGGGGTTTTTGCGGGCTATATCTTTTTTGTAGCCGCTTTATGGCGGAGAAAGAGGGATTCGAACCCTCGAAACCGTTTTGCGGTTTACACGATTTCCAGTCGTGCGCCCTCGACCGGACTAGGCGATTTCTCCACGACAATTATTAAAACTGCAAAAAAAATAAGCAGCCGCCTTTTGATAAGGCGTGTGTATTATAAGGCATCCGCTTGGCTTTGTCAAATATTATTTTCCGTAGATCAATCTCCCAGATTTTATCGTTGCACTCACCTTAATATTACGGATTTCCATAGGTGCGATGGTAAGCGGATTCGCATCCAATATGACAAAATCCGCATTTTTACCGGGACGGATACTGCCCTTTGCGTCTTCCTCAAAGTACTGGTAAGCCGCATGATACGTAACAGCCTTCAGAGCATCCAGAACAGGAATCGCTTCCTCCGCTCCTAAAGCGACGCCCTTTTTTGTCACGCGATTCACAGCGCACCATACGCTTTCCAGCATATCCGGATTCGTTACAGGCGCATCCTGATGGAGTGTGAACAAAATGTCTTTCTTCAGCGCGGAAGCCACAGGACTAATTACAGAAGCACGCTCCAAACCAAAATTCTGAATATGTGTATCCCCCCAATGATAGACGTGCCCGATAAAAAATGACGGAATAATATGCAACCTCTTCACAGCATCCATTTGATCCGTTCCCAGAAGCTGGGCGTGGATCATCACGGGCCTTAGCACGCTCATATCCATTCCGGAAGAATACGCGCTCTCTAGGCAGCGGATATACTGGGCAGCAGCCGCGTCGCCATTGCAATGCGCCAAAATCTGGAGATGATGCATATATGCATACGAGATTGACTCCAAAACAGTTTCGTCACACATCGTGCCATATCCGTAATATTCACCATCACCCACATACGGTTTCCTCATCCAAGCCGTCTTTCCCTGAGGAGAACCATCCAGAAAAATTTTGATCCCACCAATTTTAAAATGTCTCTCATAACGATTTACGCTTGCCGGGAACGCATTGAAAAATGCTTCTCCGGCTGCCCGACCAGGAAATCCTACAACATCTACTTTCAGCAAATTCTGCTCTGTTAGCTGTCGGTACAGCGGAATCAAAGCATCCACCATCATCCCTTCCTGGACCGTTGTAATTCCGTGCGACGCATATAAGTTCTGTGCCCTTTCATATGCATCTAGCAATGTAGGCAAGTCCGGCATCGGCGTTTTCTGTAAATAAGAGACAAACGCATTTTCTTCCATGTATCCTGTCAGGCGGCCATCTCGCTTTTCAATCAATCCGCCCTCCGGCGCAGGCGTTTCCAGTGTCACTCCAAGCATCTGGAGCGCCATACTATTAAACACACCCATGTGTCCCGATTGATGCTGTAATACCATTGGATTTTCCGGCGCACACCGATCCAGAAGCGCCAGCGGCGGATGCATTCTGTCGGGTAAATTATTCTGATCGTACCCTTTACACAACACCCATTCTCCCGGTAAAATATGGTTATCAACAATGAATTTTCCGATTTTTTCTTCTAGTTCTTCTAGGCACGCCACTTCTTCCAAAGAAAGCTGTAGAAAAGAGTTCGCCGTTCCCGTAAAATGTGAATGCGGATCTAGAAATGCAGGGAGCATGGTTCTTCCTTCCAAATGGTACAGCTCTGCATCCGGCGCCAACGACCGCAGTTCCGCTTCCGTTCCGACGGCACGGATCCTTCCGTCCTCTATCAAAACCGCTTGGGCGTACAAATGATTCTCCATTGTTAAAATTGTACCGCCATAGAAAATCATTTTCATAGAACCGCCCCTTTCTCCTATTTCCTAAAATATTGATAATAACAACATTCCAGACGCCCGTTGTAAAGTTTTCTGCGTTTATCCGCTTTTCTACCAAAATATTTTTCAAAGGATTTATTCGAAGAAATGACGAAGCATGACCAATCCTCGAATGTTTTAAAATGCTCTCCCATCCCCTGATATAATAAACATGCCTTTGCTTCATCCTCCAGGCGTTCGCCATAGGGCGGATTCGTAATAATAAATCCCTGCTGATATTTGGAAGCCGTTTTTGTATAGTCCAGTTTCTGAAAGTGAATACAACCATCTACACCAGCAAGGCGCGCATTCTCCATTGCCTGACGAATTGCAAAATAATCGAGATCTGAGGCATAAATCCGGAGTCCTGCATCCGCATCGGAACGAACGGCAGCACGTGCTTCTTCCCGGACACGCTCCGGGATTCCCGCGTCGCAGCATTCCCACTTTTCAAAGTCAAAAGAACGGTTCAGCCCAGGGGCAATATTTTTGCCGATCATAGCAGCTTCAATCGGAATCGTTCCGGAACCGCAAAACGGATCCAAAAGCGCCCGATCCGGTTTCCATCTGCTAAGGTCGATCATGGCGCAAGCCAGCGTTTCTTTAATTGGCGCTTTCACAGACAGCTCCCGGTATCCCCTTTTATGCAATCCTGCACCAGATGTATCAAGCGTCAGAAGCGCAATATCGTTTAAGATCGCAATCTCGATTTTGTAAGTTGCTCCCGTTTCTTCGAACCAGTTTCTATGATAAACACTTTTCAGGCGTTCCACGATCGCTTTCTTTACAATTGCCTGGCAGTCAGGCACACTGTGCAAGCCCGATTTCACCGATTTTCCTGAAACCGGAAAACAAGCATTCTCCGGCAGGAATTCTTCCCAAGGAATTTGCTTCGTCCCCTGAAACAGTTCCTCAAAACTTTCTGCCCGAAATTCTCCCATTTTAATAAAAATGCGATCCGCGCATCGAAGCCACAGATTTGCTTGTGCAACGGTTTCAAAATCCCCGGTAAAATCAATTCTTCCGTTCCGGGTTTCTATGTTCTCCGCGTGTAGCTTTTTCAATTCAAAAGCTGCACACGATTCAATGCCAAAGGCCGTAGAGGCGATCAAATCCATATTTCTGAAATCCTTTCAAATACTTGCTGCATAATAACTTGGCAGCGCCGCCATCTCCTGCTATATCCCAAGGCAGCCCCATAGGTGGAATGCTTTGCAGCATAAGCGTTTCATCTTTCACAGGATGTTTAACGCATATTACGGATGACCAGAGCGCCGGATATGAAATTTTCCCTGTCGTAACCCGCGTTCCACCGTATTTTACATCATCTGCAAGCGGATGACCGCTAAATGCCAGCTGTGCCCGGATCTGATGCGTCCTACCCGTTACCGGTACCGCAAATACGAGCGTATAATTCCCGCAAATACCGGCGGTTTCATAGAGCAATACCGACTCTTTCCCCCTGATCCGGTCCTCAATCACAATATTCTTTTTTTCTTCCTTCAATAACGAATGGACCAGCACGCCACTTGGTTTTGTAAAACGTCCTTCCGCTAATGCAAAATAGCCCTTCCGGAATCTACCGTTTCGCAGCTCTAAAGAAAGGCGGGATGCCCCCTTCGAGGTCTTTGCAAAAAGCATTGTGCCGCCCACATTGCGGTCCAGACGGTGTACAAGCCCAACGAATGCTTTTCCAGGCTTTTGATATTTTACGCGCAGATATTCACCAATAATGGACAACATGTCCTTTTCTTCCGAAGTAGGGCGATCTGATTGGGATAAAATTCCCGGTGGTTTGATGACGCCGAGGATATGATTATCTTCATAAAGAACTTGCAATTGATCCGTCATACATCTGATTTCCACGCCGCATAAGAGCCACACGGCAAGAACGTTCCTTCCATAGAGCTGATTGGAAGTAGAATATCTCCGTGGTCAATATGACCTTTAGAACCTGCTTTGAAATGCATCCGGAGAATATTTGCTGTCACAGAGGAAGAAAAGCCTGTGGTGTAAGAGTTCAGCAGGAAAAAGAGCGGCGAACTGCTAAGCAGGCACATACATTCCCCTGTAAAATCAAATAGCTGATCTTCCAGTTTCCAAACTTCACCGTTCGGTCCCCTCCCATACGAGGGCGGATCCATTATGACTGCGTCATACGTATTTCCGCGTCGAAGCTCCCTGGCTACGAATTTAAAAGCGTCGTCTACGATATAACGGATCACATTTCCGGAAAGCCCCGTAAGCTCTGCATTTTCCCGTGCCCGCGCAACCATGCCTTTTGACGCATCTACATGACAGACCTCCGCGCCTGCCGCAGACGCAGCGATCGTTGCGCCGCCAGTATAGCCGAACAAGTTGAGGACTTTAACGCCGCGGCCACATGAGATTCTTTCGGAGATCATTTTCCGCATCCAATCCCAGTTTGCCGCCTGCTCCGGGAAGAGTCCCGTATGTTTGAATCCGGTCGGTTCGATGTAAAATTTCAGCGAACCGTATTCAATGGTCCATTTGGGCGGCAGATTTTTATAAAAGCTCCAGGAGCCGCCTCCCGTTTTACTTCTATTATATTTTGCATTCGCTTGTTTCCAAAGATCTGGTCTTACTGGTTTCCAAATCGCCTGCGGGTCAGGGCGAGACAAAATAACATTCTTCCAGCGTTCCAGCTTCATACCGTCTCCCGCATCTAATATTTCATAATCTTTCCAATGATCGGCGATAATATTCATATCGATTTTCTGCCCATTCTTCCTGCGACTTCTGCGGCAACTTCTTCCAGCATGCCTTGGTCACGTGTAAAATTAAAAATTGTATATCGTGGTCTGATTTTATATCCGTTTTTCAAACTTTGCAAAAACACTTCGTCAGAAATTCCAAGTTCCGTAGGCGTCAATGCGCAGCCGGCTTTGGCATAAATTTCCCGCAGGAAATCCGGCTTCGGCGGATGGACCTCCGCCACGATTTCAAAGCGGCGGCTCATAATATCGTATACTTCTGCAGATGCGATGGACGCAAGTCCGACAGAATTCCCATGAAGTGGATGCGAAATGCCCTTTTCTATGGCGTCAAGTTCCCAGTAATGGGCAAGGTGATGTTCGCTTCCTGAAGCAGGACGCGTATATCCCGTAATTCCCATAGAAATTCCCGTAAGGATGAGCGCTTCGTTCATATGTTCCACTGCCGCTTCTTCCCGTAGGAAATACCGTTCCGTATTTGCAACACAAAGATCTACAGCATTTTCTACCAGCCTTGCGGTAATTTCACAATAATGTTCATCATTAACTGCTTTCGTGAGGCGCCAGTCGGAGAGCGCCGTGTATTTTCCCACGATATCTCCATATCCAGCTCGCATCAGTTCCATCGGCGCATCCTTCATGATTTTTGTATCTGCAACGATGCACGAATGGTAATGTGCCGGATATGTAATCT
>PPYF01524925.1_pt1 | contig 60530 bp, 44 predicted proteins | sample 1559871 | NCBI WGS metagenome assembly PPYF01 (sample SAMN08240021, study PRJNA423297) | Human gut metagenome, whole genome shotgun sequencing project. | reverse complement strand
ATAATGTGGTCACGCGAAAACCTCGCGGACATGCTTTTTGTTTTTCGGATGAGAAAAACGGCTTATCGCACGGTGATAAAAGGGCTTTAAGAGAGCCTGGGGCCGTAGATAAGCACATTCAAAAAACGAAATTTGCTTTGTTTGTTACTTTTAAGGATAGTCCTATGGCTTCTTCTAACCTCAACGATAAAAAACCTGAGTTGGCAGATGACAAAGAAAAGAAAGTCACCATCGGAAATTACATTTCCCTGATTATGGCTTGCGTTTTCTTCTCCGGTGTCTGCGCTACAAACCAATGGTGGGGCATTTTCGACTTCACCACAATCAACGGCTCCTTCGGTAAGGTTGTCACAGCTGTTTCTCAGAACGCTGACGGCATTCACACCGCGATGGCCAACTTCCGCGGTAAAGGCGGTTCCGGTGCTATCGACGGCTTCATGTTTGCTTTGACACTGGTCCCGACAGTTATGTTCACTCTTGCGATGATCACTGTTTTCGACCACTACGGTGCTCTGAAAGCTGCTCGCCAGATGCTTACTCCGATTCTTCGTCCGTTGATCGGCGTTCCCGGCGGTGCTGGTCTCGCTCTGATCACTTCTCTGCAGTCTACTGACGGCGGCGCGGCTCTGACTCGCCAGCTCAAAGATGACAATGTTTTGACAGCTAAAGAGCTGAATAACTTTGCTACTTTCCAGATGACAGCCGACGCTCTCATCACTAACTTCCTCTCTTCCGGCGCGGTTCTGTTCACGCTGCTTGCTGCTGACGGCAAGCCTGCAGTTCCGGTCAGCATCGGTGCTTGCTTGGGTATTCTGTTCCTCGGCAAGATCCTCGCTGCCAACATCATGCGCGTCATCCAGATGGGCGGAAAGATTAACCTTAAGAAGAGCGCTTAATAAGGAGAATACGAAATGGCTACTACATCTAAAAAAATGATGATCACCGACGTATTCGTCAACGGTGCATTTCAGGGTTGGAACATTGCTACACACTCCACGATTCCTAACGTTTTGATGGCTTTCGTGATCATCAAAATGCTGAACATCTCCGGCGCTTTGGACTTCATCGGTACATGCCTCGGACCGGTTATGGCCATCTTCGGTCTGCCAGGCGAAGCTGCCATGATTCTGCTCGGCGGGTGGATGTCCATGGGCGGCGGTGTCGGTGTGGCAGTTGCCTTGTTCGATAAAGGCGCTGTTGACGGTACACAGCTCGCTATCGTGATTCCCGCTATTTACCTCATGGGTTCTCAGGTTCAGTACATGGGCCGCTGCCTTGGCGTTATCGGCATCCAGGGTTCCGATATGTTCAAGATCATGGCCGTTCCTCCGATCGTCGCTTTGCTCTCTCTGTGGGTCATGCGCCTGGTCGTTCTGGGATCGTAATCTGACGAACTTTCAAAGGATTTAGTAATCAATGGCTACCGCAATTCTCTTTAAAAATGCAGATCTGTACGCTCCTGAACATAAAGGCATCAAACAGATTCTGACAGTCAATGACAAAATCATTGCTGTGGAGGATGAAATCTCTGCCGACCTTCCCGGTCTGGAAGTGATCGATCTGAACGGCGCAATCGTTACGCCGGGTCTTATCGACCAGCACATTCACGTGACTGGCGGCGGCGGAGAAGGCGGTCCCCTGACACGCGCTCCGGAGCTTAACTTCTCCGAGCTCGTGGAAGGCGGAATCACTTCCTTTGTCGGTGTTTCCGGAACCGATAGCGAAACCCGTCCGATCGAAGCTCTGATGGCTAAGGTTCGCGCCTTAACCAAAGAAGGTGCTACCGGCTGGATGTGGACTTCCAACTATCGTTATCCTCCGACAACGGTTACCGGCGACGTCCGTAAAGACCTCTTGACGATTCCCGAATGCTTGGGTGTGAAGATTGCAATGGGCGACCATCGCTGCTCCTTCCCGACAACTCAGGAAGTTTTAAGAGTTCTTTCCGACTGCCGCGTCGGAGGCATGATCTGCGGACACGATTCTTATCTGCATGTTCACCTCGGTGACCTTCCCATCGCTTTCCCGGCTTTCATGGAATGCGTAAAAATGGGAATGCCGATTAAGCACATTCGTCCGACACATGTCGGCCGTCACCCTGAAGTTTTTGCTCAGGCAATCGCATTTACCAAAGCCGGCGGATACATCGATATCACAACCAGCGGCGGCAACTATATGGGTTCTGCAGCAGATGCTTTTGTGATGGCTTTGGAAGAAGGTGCGCCGATCGATCGTATTACGTTCTCTTCTGACGGCCACGGCTCGATGCCTCGTTTCGATAAGAACGGCGAAATGATCGGTCTGACGGTTTGCAAAGTCTCCGACAACCTGAAGATGCTTCAGGAACTTGCCGGTAAGATTGGTCTTGAAAAAGCCTTGCTGCCTTTGACACGTACTATTGCCACGGCTCTTTGCTTGGGTAATAAAGGCGTGATCGAAGCCGGTAAAGACGCAGACCTTCTAGTGATGGATAAGGATCTTAAACCGCTCCACCTCTTCATGAAGGGGCGTCAGGTCATGAAAGATTCGGAAGTTATCGTTAAAGGTGCCTTCGAAGAATAAGAACCAACTAGTTTGATCTTACAAGCCTCTCGGGTGACAAAGCCCGGGAGGCTTTTTTTACCTCATTTTGGGAGTAAAAGTTGGAATAAATTTAGAGAGAATTTGGGGGTATTTAATTAATTTATTCGCTTTAATCGAGAAGTTGTTGTTTCTAACAACCATTGTTTGTCATTCCCAAAAAGACAGTTTTTCAATTACCTCAGATAATTACCACCCTATCATTTTAATTGCAAGACGTTTTCTGAATCGTAAGTAAGACGATTTTTATATAGGTTGGGGTTGTGTTATGACAAAAACCAGTACGACTAGAGTTCATAACAGAAAAACTGTTAATTTAAGGAAAAAATTACTTTGCGTGATGGCGGTTTCTGCCGCGTCTCTGCTGTCTTCATCCGCGCTCGCGAATACCGAGACAATTTCAGTTCCTCAGATCGTCAATGAAACAACACTCCAAGAGGTTGGGAAAAACTTAGCATCCTACAATGAATTTTTCTTAACAGAGCTTGGGGCTATTTGGGTTGACGGGGTTCAGCTGGATTTATCTAATGTTAAATTGACAGGCAATCATGTTCGGCTGCAGGTCGGAGGCACAGATTTCCCTTATCAAAATGCTCAGGCGATCTCCAGCGGCGGGTCGCTGACGGTCGGATCTATAACTGCAACCGGTACAAACATCATCCACGTTATTGGCACGACAAACCGCGACTCGACATTGACTGTCAAGGGAGATATTAATGCATCCAATTTGGATGTATGGATTGACGGACAAAATACCAATACCAGCACGAAGGTATCTGTTGAAGGAAATTTCACTGAAACAGAAGACAGTAAGGTGGGAGTTCAGTACAACGGTATTTTAGAAGTTGAAGGCGGTCTGACTGTAAATATTTCCAATGAAGGGAGCTTCTACATTGCAAACAGTAAGAATGTCCCAGTCAGTTTAAAAGTTGGTAAGGATTTTACCTTCAGCAATCATATAACGAAAAACAATAAGTTCGACCCGAACGATCTTTTCTTTGATGCAAGTATAGGTACAGCCGCAGCGGAAATCGGTGGGAATTTTATTCTTCAAGGTGTTAATGATGCACCGACAACTTATTTCCAAATTGCCAATAGTAAAGCTGTCGGTGTGAAAGCAGCCAATATTCAGGTCATTGGTTCCGATAACAACACTACTTCATTGCTGTTCAGCAGATTTTCAATTGTGAATGTAGGTTCCGGGAACGGTGTGATTGAACTGAAACCTGATGGAAATAACTCAAAGGTTCAGCTTTTTATTGGGGAATCAGATTATAAGGCCAAGTCTGTATTGGCTTCCGAGCTGAAGATGAATCAGAGTGAAGGTTCCGACGGTGTTTCTGTTTATCTAAATAATAATGCCGTGGATCTGAAACAGGCTTTCGTGCTCGTTCCCAAAATTACCGGTCATGGACAGATTGAGAACCTCGGCGGCTACAACGTCCTAAGAAGTGCTGAGAGCACCTATACTGGGAAAACCCTTGTAACAGACGGTACATTAGTTCTTATCGCTCCTACAGGAGCCGGCCAAAGTAATATCGAAGTTAACACTGAAGCAGGTAATACCTCGAAAGGTCTTTATCTTCAGTTTCAATCAGATGCCGCTCCGATCGAAAACAAAATCTCCGGGGACGGAGTTATTCGGGTTGCGGGTGAGGTTTCGGTTAAAAGTTCCGACATTTCCGATTATCACGGTGAGTGGGATGTTTTAGGTAAATTGAAAACGGTCGATGGGTCCTTCACTACTTCCTCGCAATGGGGAACGGGAAATGTCAACATTGAACCTCAGGGATCGGTGGTTGTGACCAATAACTCGAACGGTTCTTTATTTGTCTTTGACAATACATTATCCGGATCGGGGACGCTTTTAGTGAATTTTTCTGGCTCCGGGAATGGTACAGATTTATATACCCCTACTTTCAAGATCCAACAAGGCACGACTTCGGGGTTTACCGGCATGGTGGACTTAGCGGGAGAAAAAAATAAGAAGGTCGTTTATATTCTTGATAGCGATGAGTTATCGACATCAGGAATCCGCGTTAGCGACAACTCAGTTCTCTCTGTCGGCAGGGATGATTCCTCTAAGGAAACTTTCACGTTGGGTAAGCTTGATATTTCGGGAGGAGAACTCAATATCGGTGACATTCAAACCGGCAGCCCGACCTCGAATAAGACGATCCGAGTTACAAAGAAATTGAACGCTGATGGTGAAGGAACTGTTCGAATTGATACTTCAGCCGGATTTATAAACGCTGTACCCACGACAGAAAGCGAGTTGGAAACACTGCCGCTTATGGAGCAAGATGACGGTTTGCAAAAAACCTCAATGATGTTGGTGAACGCGAAAGGGGCAGAAATTATCGGATCCGGCGGCGGTTTATCTTTGGTAGATCAAAACGGGAAAGTTCTCTCTAACGCATTGAGCTCCAAAGTTATTCAAAACGGACTTCATGTTGCCAACGCCGGCTATGACTGGAAACTGACGACAAGCGGATCGGAAGAAGAGGCGAGCGGTCTTTATCTCAACTACGGTCTGACTCAAGTTGAATTATTAGGTCAGGGGGATTCAGCGCTTATTTTGTATGCGACCCCCGGACTTCCAGAAAACTCCTTAACCAATGACCTCAGTGCCAAAGTCGTTGGTAGCGGCGATCTTGAAATTTCTGCAGTCGGAGAGACCGTTTCCTTGTCTAATCCGGAGAACACCTATACCGGCGGAACTTTTGTAACGTCCGACAGTACGTTAAAACTTGGAGCTGATTCTGCTTTAGGTGCAACTAAGGAGGTCAATTTAGCAGAAAGAGCTATTTTGAATCTTAACGATCATTCTCAAGAAATTGGAAAATTAACAGTTGCCACTGATGCACAGGTTGATATGGCAGACTCGTCTCAATTGACGGTCAAAGAGGGAGGAACCGTCTCAGCCGGTGGATTAAAAGGATCGGGGAATTTAATTGTCCAAGGAGGAACGTTAGAGATTTCAGGCGCTAATGCTGATTTCCATGCATCAACTTCAATCAAACCGAATGCAGCGGTAGAAATCAATTCTGTCTTGGGACTCGGTGACAACGAAGTACAGGACAACGGTACACTGACGTTGAAAAACATTGAGAAACCATCTGACGGCGGAAATCCGCTTCATTATGAGACTTATCTCACCTACGATGAGTTTGCCAATACTCTTATTGGTTCAGGTAAGCTGAACGCAGAGAACAGTTCCTTTGCCCTTACAGGAAAAAATTCGGACTTTAACGGAACAATTGAAGTTGGTGCTGATTCTGATATTGCTGTTTTTAAGAACAGCGCCCTCGGTGAAGCGAAAATAGAAAATAACGGAAAGTTGGATCTTTTGTTTGACGAAGAGTATTCCTATATTGACAATTTCCTCTCCGGCAATGGAACCACAGTAGTGCACGGATATGCAACGGTTTCTAATAATTCTGTCCAAAATAACAGCTATACGGGCGATTGGCTTGTTTTAGGCAAATTAAGCTCGGATAAAGGGGCTCACACCAGCCAGGAACTTTGGGGCAGCGGAAAGACCGAGTTGAATTGGGGAAATATTGAAGTTTTTGTTTCCGACGATGGTTTTACTTATGACAATTCCTTAACTGGTCACGGAGCGTTATGGATTTACTCAGATCCAAACTCAAAAGGCATCAATCAAGAATTTAAGTTCGATAACAACCTTAAGAACAACCAAGACTTTATAGGTACTATGGTTTTGGACGGTAAGAACGGTGGCAATCTTTTTTACGTTTTAAATCATGAAGATAACTTAGGTTCGTTAGGTGTGGTTGTCAAAGGCGGTGCGGAATTAAAGACCGACGGAACTAGTGATCCAGCAACGCTTGAAAGTTTAATGATTTCCGGCGGATCGATTGATTTTGAAAAAGAAATTCAATTCAGTGATACCGAATCGTCGGCCCAGATTTTAATTGATGGCGACGTCCTAAGTGGTCTAGATGTAAGTTCAACTGGGACTGTTAAGGTAAAGATGGGCGATCAAATTACACTTCCTGAAATTCCTGATACAGAATCGAATAATGCAATTATGGAGCACGATGATTACATTGAGAAAGCTCCGAGGATTCCATTGATTCAATTGAAGGATGAAAATAAAAGTGTGGTTAATGGCTATGCCGGAGGAATTGAATTATTCGTAAACGGTCAGTCGGCTCTTTCACCGGATGAGGGAGGAAGCCTTTCAACCTCTGTTAAAACAGTTTCGATCTTACAAGGAAGTCTCAGGACTGAAGTTGCGAAAGGATTCTATGGTTTTCAGCTGTCGACACTCGACTCGTCTAAAGACTCCAACGGTCTCTATTTAACCTATGGGTTAAATGAGGTTCAGCTGCTGGGAAAAGATGATAATGCTCTGACGTTACTTCCATCGGAATCAACCGCCTCAGGGGGAAAGGATCTAAGGGCAAAAGTAACCGGAGACGGTGATCTACGAATTGACGCGCCTAATGACTATATCTCTTTGTCGAACCCCAATAACGACTATACGGGGAAAACATTTGTTGACCCTGATAGTACACTGAAATTATTAGCTGATTCGGCATTGGGAAGTACCTCGGAAGTTCTTTTGGAAGAAAACGCTACTCTGGATCTGGCAAATACCTCTCAGACTGTCGGCCGCCTGAACGCCGGAGAAAATGCAAAAGTTCATTTCGGTGAACCGAAGGAATCCGATGACCGTCTTGATCAAAAGTCTTCTCAATTAACCATTCGCGAAGGCGGTCAGATCGTGTCTGCAGATACCTTAACGGGAAGCGGGACATTGACGGTGGAAAGCGGAACTCTGGATATTGAAGCCTCAAACCCAAATCTTCATACGAATAATGTTCTGTTTACGGAAGCCAAAGTTAACATGAAGTCTTCTTCCGGTCTGGGAGACGGGACGATTGAGCTTGATGGTGAATTAAATTTGAATGGTGTCAATGACGGTCCTATTCAAAATCAGTTGTCAGGAATGGGGCGATTGAATCTGTTCAGCAGTGATTTAGCTCTCACGGCGGATAACAGCGGCTTTGAAGGCGATATTCAAATCGATCCTCAGTCTGAACTTACTGTGTCCAACGCCTCGAATCTGGGTAAAGCGGCCGTTTCGAATAACGGTTATCTAATCATCAACAATTCGGACGACTGGACATTATCGAACGATATTACCGGAAGCGGCTCCGTGCGTAAGGAAGGGCATGGAACACTCTCGATTACCAATGACACACTTTGGAACGGAAAAACAGAAATCAACGAAGGGGAGTTGCACCTGGGCACGCCGAATTCTGTCGTGACTAGCAATAGCAGTTCTGTTGTAATCGGCCAGAATGGAACTTTAAGCGGATTTGCTGTCTTAAAAGGAGACTTAGTTCATGCCGGAACATTGAATATCGGTACACAGGACAGTGAGCCTTCCGTTTTTTTAGTGGAAGGAAATTATATCGGTAACAACGGCTTAATTAATTTTAAGGGATATTTAGAAGGTGATTCTTCCCCAGTGGATAAACTCATTGTCAGAGGAAGTACGTCAGGGACATCCAGAGTGGTTGTCACAAATATGGGGGCAATGGGCGGAAGGACATCGAAAGGCATTGAACTTATTCATGTCGATGGACAGTCAGACGGTACTTTTATCCAGGAAGGGCGAATAGTCGCCGGCGCATTTGAATATCGTTTAGTACGCGGAGAAGGTGCGAATTCAAATCATTGGTACCTGAAAACTGAAGACGATCAGGTTCGTCCGGAGATAGGTTCTTATATTGCAAATGAAGAAACCGTACAAACATCTTTTGTAACGCGACAGCTGGACAGAGGCGGTAAGACTGAATATACGGACTTCTTCACAGGAGAGAAAAAATCTACAAGTCTGTGGTTAAGACAAGTGGGTCGATACAACTCTTGGCAAGATTCCTCGGGAAATACCAAAACTCGCTCTAACCGATATATTTCCCAGATCGGAGGAGATATAGCAGCATGGACGGATGCTGAAAACCAACAAGCGTTGCACTTAGGATTGATGGCCGGTTATGCCCACTCCAGAGCGATTTCTCATTCGGTGGTGAATGGTCAGCGTTCCATTGGTAAAACTGACGGTTATGGACTGGGAATGTATGCAACTTGGTTTGAGGATGAAATTAATCAACAGGGTGCTTATGTCGATGCCTGGTTCAATTACAGCTGGTTTAAGAGCTCCGTGAATGGCAATGACAATCCGAAAGAAAAATATAGATCTAGAGGTTTAACCGGATCGCTGGAAGCCGGTTATACACAAAAACTTGGCTCTAATAACTATGGCGACTGGTATGTCCAGCCTCAGGCTCAAGTGATCTGGATGGGCGTAACCACCCCGAATAGGACAGAGAAAAACGGAACTCACGTTCGGTTTAACGGTCACGGCAACATTCAAAGCCGAATAGGTACTCGATTCTATATCCAGGGCAGAGTGCCCGGTTCTGATCAAGGAGTCGGAAGTTTTCAGCTCTACACTGACGTGAATTGGATTCATAACACTCGCAAGTTTGGGGTGACGATGAACCAAGACGGATTTACTCAGGCGGGTGCTTCCAACTTGGCTGAATTGAAATTCGGCGGCGAAAGAAAAGTCGGAAAGAACCTCCACTTATGGGGCAACGTGGGTTCAAGATTTGGCTCTCACGACTATCGAGAATTGTCGGCAACTATTGGAGCGAAGTTCGTTTTCTAACATTTTGTTTCATAGGTGAGCTTTAACAACATAAGACGAAGGAAGTAATAAAGCCTTCGTCTTTTGCTTTGTTCATTGTGCGGCTAAGAGAACTTTTGAGACGAATGGTGTAAATAAAACTCTTTCTATTTTCTTATTACCCTATCGGAAACCCTGATTAAGTTAAGGCTTATTTCTCGCTATACCTATTCAAACAGGGTATTCCGTGCGAATATAGAAACATAAAAAATCACCAAAATTATCTTCAAGGAGATCGGTATGAATTTAAGACTAACCGCTCTATCCGCACTCGTTGGCATCTCACTTGCCGCTTTTGCACTCCCCTCTGATGCATGCTTTACTGTAATTGTCGGAAAGAAAGTTTCTTCAACTGGTGAAATTCTTGTTGGTCATAATGAAGACAATGAAATGCGCATTATCACCAGTCAGTATTGGGTCGATCCGGCAGTGCATGAAGATGGAGAGCTCATCGAATTTGAGCCCGCTGCCGCCAAAATTCCTCAAGTCAAAAAGACACTGGGATTTTGGTGGTCGCAGACTTTGGCGCCTACCGGCTATTCATTCTCCGATGGCTTCGTGAATGAGAAAGGTGTTGTAGTTGTCTCCAACAACTGCAACCAGACCATTGAAAAAGGCGAAAAGATCAACGAAGGCGGCATCGGTTACGGGATTCGCCGTTTAATTGCTGAAAGAGCAGTTTCGGCAAGAGATGGAGTGAACCTGGCTATCGATCTCGTAAAGAAGTATGGCTATTTTCAAGAAGGTCGGACATATACCATTGCAGACGCTAATGAAGCTTGGCAGCTCGTGCTTTTGCGCGGCAGCCGATACGCCGCTCGTAAAGTTCAGGATGACGAAATTGCCTTCCTGGCCAATGCAATCAACATTACGAATATTGATCTGAAAGACACTGCAAATGTAATTGCTTCTCCGGATTTAATTGAGAACGCTATAAAGAAGGGTACTTATAAACCAAAAGATCCGAAGAATTTCTCTGACTTTAATCTGAGAAAAGCCTATCAACTTGACGAAAGAACCTCAGCAGATTGGACCAAAGAGCGTGTTCGCGTCCTTCTCAATTACCTTACAGGCAAGGACTTTAAAGATGAGCATGCTTTCCCGATGTCTATGAAACTGAAGAATAAAGTTTCAGCGGAACAAGTTCGTCAAATGATCAGCGGACACAGCAAACATGAAGTCAGGGACTCCGGCTGGTATCACCAAGGGATGAACGACATTTGTAATATCGGTACTTATGACAGTGTCGTTTATGTTCTGCGTCCGAATCCTCTATTTACACTCGCTTGGAGAACCAACGGGAGACCATCTCAGCAGTTTTCTTATCCGCAGTATCCGCTTGCCGGAGCTGCGATCGGGCAGAATTTCATGAATCCCAAGACTGCAACTACGGCTCAGTTTCACGCAACGCCGGAGCAATTGTCTTATCGCGCAGATCGTCCACTCTATACGTTCTTGGCCATGCAGAATTTCTTAGATTGGCAGCATCAGGATTATCCGATTTTTGCCAAGAATAAGAGGGCTTTTGAAAAACAGGCAGCGGCTGAAGTTCAGAAGGCTGATAAGGAAGCTAGAATGCTTTATCGGGTAGATCCGGGCAAAGCTAAAGCTTTCCTGCACGAATTTAATAATTATTCTTTCCACAATGTGCTTCACGCCACGGAACAAGAACTTCACGAGCTTCATCATCTTCCGATTATCATCAACAGCAAGGAGCTGAGTCAAAGTTCTGACGGTACGTTTACAGTCACAGCGCTTTCTACTCCTCAAGTACACATGACAAGGGTTGATAAGGAAGCAACACGCTTCGGATCTCCGTTCTCTAATGCTGATTTGGAGGTTAACCGCAAAATGCCGAAACCTCTCAAGGTTGAGTTTATGGATGTGAATAAAGATGGTCTGAAAGATGCGGTCTTTACCTTCCCGATCAAGACAGCGGTGGCTTTCACAGTTCCAGATGTCGATACTGAACTATATCTCTGGACGAAGGTCGGTAAGAAACAGCTGGCAGGCTACGATATCGTCAAAATCAAAAAATAAACCTAAAAATTAAATAAACAACTGATCTGGGAGCGGCAAAAGGCTGTTTCCGGATCCTTTTAGTGTCTCTGTCCATGAAAAACCATAGTTTGTTTGAAAAATACCGCTCTGTTATTGTTTCCTTTAGAGATGTGAAAGACAGGAAGGATCTTCTCTTGGAAGATTCCGGAGAAGAAAGGATCTATTACGCGCCGTTTGATTATGTAAATCCAGAAGCTCGTTTATTCATTGTCGGCATTACGCCGGGTGAGATCCAGATGAATAACATGCTGGTTGAAGCAGCTCGATTAATTCATCAAGGCTTGTCCGACGATGAGGTTCTGAGGCGATGCAAAGCGGTGGGAAGCTTCAGTGGGCCGATGCGCAAGAATCTCGTTGAATTAATGGACGAGGCCGGAATTGCAGAGTTTCTGGATGTTGAAACTACAGCGCAGTTATTTTCAAATAAGCAGGAGTTAGTGAATCTGACATCGTGTATTCGTTATCCGACCTTTGCGGTCAAAAACGGCAAGGAGTCGAATTTCAACGCAGAAATTAAGCAGGGCACAGAATTATTTGAATTTGCGTCAACGCTGACATTAGAAGAGTTGAGCAAAGCACCCAACGCAGTGCTGCTTCCGTTAGGACCAAAAGTTCAGCATTATTTAGAAAAGGTCGTGAAAGGCACGCAGTTCGAGAATCGTCTTTTGCCGGAACTCCCTCATCCCTCAGGTGCAAACGCAGAAAGAATCGCTTATTTCTTGGGCAGAAAAAACAAAGAAACGCTCAGCAGCAGAACAAATCCTGAAAAATTAGATAACTCTAAGAAAAATATAAAGAAAATCTTGAGGTCTTTGAAAACAAAAGGCTCGAAATAACTAAAAAAATACAGCGAAAAAAGGTCGGAGAGCCTGAATATCAGGCTTTCCCGCTAAAAACGAATGAAAATGAGACGCGTTTTAAAGCTTCAAAATCATTTTTAGTGAACGTTTGTCTGAGAGGTTGCCCGAAAACGCGTCAGCAATTCTTCGCCAAAAATGCACCTAAAGCAACGGCGAGGAGGCCGCCTAAAAAACTGGCCAAAACATAGAAGGCTGCTTGTCCGATGTGATTGTCTAAAACCATGGCATAGACTTCAACGGAAAAAGTACTGAAAGTCGTAAAGCCGCCGCAGAAACCGGCGGTTAGCCCGAAACGAAGGTCCGGCGGAACCTCAGGGCGATCCAAAAAGAAGAATGTTAAAAAGCCGAGAATAAAGCTGCCGACAATATTGATAAAAACGGTGGCGAACGGAAGAAAGCCGAAGGAACTAATCAGAAAGCGCAGTAAAGAGCCAAGACCGCCGCCGATCATCACGGAAAGATAAATCATTTTTTGCTGAAATCCTTTTCAAAGTCATCGAACAACAAAATTTTATTCTCCGAGCCACTTGGCTAAGACAGATCAAAGTGAAATTAAGAAAAGGGCTACAGAAAATCTGCGAAATTGTAACTTAACTAATTGAATAAAAACTACAAAAATATTTTATTTAACATAACTACTATTATGTTGAGTTGAATTTGGAGGTTTTTAGTCTGTTTTTTAATTATTGTTTGAACGATTTGGCACTGTCTGAACTCGTTTTTTCATGTTTTGAAATTTTAGATACCTCTACTTATTCTTTTCTACCACCGTTATTCATAACTTATTAGTAGAAACGCAAAATTTTTTGTCTGTAACTATTTATTTCCGTCGGGTTTTAGCCTATGATCAGAGTCAGGGTTATGGGGGATTCTCTCTTGTCGCCCACAATGCCAATCCTTTGGAGGTAAAGATTCTATGTCAACTAAGAAAAACTTTTGGATAGGACTGCCCATGCAGATGATGTATGGCTTGGTCCTAGGCGTGATCGTAGGTACGATGGTATCTTCCGAATTCGGTGCCACCTACCTGCAGCCGCTTGGCCAGCTGTTCATTCGTTTGATCCGCATGGTCGTAGTACCGTTGGTTGTTGCGACTTTGATTGCAGGCTCAGCCGGCTTGGGTGATGCCAGCAAAATCGGCAAGATCGCTGTTAAAACAATTCTCTTCTTCGCAATTACGACGGCTATTGCAGTTACGATCGGTCTGATCGTTGCTAACTTCATGGAACCGGGTACCGGTTTAACGATTTCCGTCGAAGGTCTGAAGGCTAAAGCAGCTGCTGCGCCTCCCCTTTCTAAGGTCCTTCTTGAGATCGTCCCGATTAACCCGATCGAAGCTTTTGCCAAAGGCAACATGCTTCAGGTTATCTTCTTCTCCATCTTCTTCGGTTTCTGCCTCTCGCTTATGGGCGATTCCGTACGCATGGTGACAGACTTCTTCCAGAAAGTCGGCGACGTCATGATTCGGATGACCAACTATGTCATGCTTTACGCTCCGATCGGTGTGTTTGGCTTGATCGCTTACACGGTTACACGTCATGGGTTGGCTGTTCTGCTTCCGCTGGGCAAGCTCATTCTTACCGCTTTCATCGCAACGCTTATCTTCGTCTGCATTACCTATCTGCCGATCATCAAACTTATCGGCATGAAGATTTCCGATTACCTCAAAGGCGCTTTCGAACCCTGGCTTATCGCTTTCACAACTTGCTCTTCTGCCGCAGCCTTGGCTGTCAACCTTGAAGCTTCCCGCAAGATGGGTGCCTCTAAAGCTATTGCTTCTTTCGCAATCCCTCTGGGCAACACCATCAACATGAACGGTACCTCCATCTACATGGGCGTAACCGCTGTGTTCGCTGCCGAAGTTTTCGGTATTGACCTTACTCTGGCTCAGCAGTTCCAGATCGTTTTGATGGGCGTTCTGGCTGCCGTCGGTACAGCCGGTGTTCCAGGTGCCGGCCTGATTATGACAACTCTGGTCTTTACAGAAGTCGGTATTCCTCTTGAAGCCGCTGCTCTGATTGCCGGTATCGACCGTATCCTTGATATGATCCGTACATCTGTCAACGTCCTCGGCGACAGCTTAACCGCGCTAGTGGTTTCTAAGTCCGAAGGTGTTCTCGGCACAGAACTGATGGATCAGGACACAGTTGTTAAAGAACAACTTTAATAAATAAAAAGTAAGAGATTGGCAAGGTAAAGCCGGGCGAAAGCCCGGCTTTTTCGTGGCTAAAATAGGTTTTAGCCGGCTAACTAATCGCGGCATTTTGTTATGCTTATGGACAACTAATATCCAACGAAGACGAAGATGTTTCCTAGCTTTTGGGCACAATTTCACGATTTTTTTGAAACCGCGCTTTATTGGTTTGCCAGTACGTTTAATCTCACGGCTGAGTTTGCCAAGATAAGAGGCGGTTTGGATGAATTTTTTTGGGCCATGGAAAGTATCTTCGAGGGTTTATTTCACTACATCCCTTCACTTTTATCCGGAGGATTCCTCGGCTACTAATAAAATAAAAGCGCCCTCTTAAGGACGCTTTTACAGCTTAACTTGTTCTTTCTATTAAGAAATTCCGAGAGCTTTCTCTAAATCGGCAACGCTGGTTTTGGCTTTTACGTCTCTGAATTCAGCTGTCAAAATACCGTTTTCATCGATCACAAAAGTGCTGCGGACAATGCCGAGGTACTTTCTGCCGTACATCGATTTCAACTTAAGAACCCCGTAGAGTTTGGAAACTTCAGAGTCAGCGTCGCTCAGCAGCGGGAATTTGAGCCCCTGTTTGTTTCTGAAATTGGTGTGGCTCTTTATGCTGTCTCTAGATACTCCGATGACCACATATCCGGCTTTTTCAAATTTATCTAAAGCGGCCTGGAAGTTCACGGCCTGCATGGTGCAGCCGGAGGTATTGTCCTTCGGGTAAAAATAAAGAACGACTTTTTTGCCTCGAAGATCGGAAAGTCTAGCCTTTCCGCCTAAGTCGCTTTCTAATTCAAAATCAGGAGCGGGTTCGCCGACAACAGCTTTGCATTCGTCTTCGCTAGGAGCCACAGGCTCGCTCTTTCCTGTCAAATGACACATTCTTATACTCCGTTAATCAGTTGCAAACTGCATTGTAGGAATTCGCAATGGTTTTGTTAAGCCTGTGGCTGCTTTGGGCTGGTCTTTTTGAATTGAATTTTGTTTTTTAACAACGAGACGAATACTGTCGCCGTCTTTCACAAAAGAAATTAAATCGCCTACGCCGGCACCGAGTTTACGAAGAATTTCTTCGGGGATACGCACGGCACCGAATTCATTGACATCTGCCGTGTCTGTCACAGAGGGATGGATCATTGTTAATTAGCAAATTAAGAATCACCAGTCTATTGCTGGCATTCTATTCACTTAAGCGCAAGTCAGATGGTTATCCCCTTCAAATTGGGCCTAAAAAATCCCGCCGGAGCGGGATGAGATACTTGGTCTTATTCGGGTCGTTTTTCCGGACCGTGTGTTTGTTCGGGAGGCACCGGAATGATGGTAGCGGCAGGTTCTACTTTCTCTTCTTTCTTGGCGCCGAAACCGAAACGGCTGGGTTTCGGAGCTTCAGCTTGAGCAGCAGGTTCAGCTTTCGGAGCTTTTTCCGGTTCCTTCTTAACGGGCCTTGCAGCGGCATCAATCGGTTTGCGGAAAGCATTGAAGAAAAGAAGCAGGCTTAAAAGGGCCGCCAAACTGCACATGGAAATCACAAGGTACCACTGCGGGAAAGCGAATTTAATGTTGAAAATGACAAGAGGCGTGTTGGCAGGCAGGAAAAAGTAGATCGATCCGCCTAAAGCCGACCAGAAAATCAGGTTGAAACCGAACACCCAGCGGGATGCAGGCCCTCTTCCTTTGACGCAGCAAATCGAGAAACCGAGCAGGAAAAGAATGACGGTAATCAGAGCATTTTCAACCTGGAGGAATCCAGACCAACCGGTGCTGAAAGGAAGGTAATGCGTTTCTTCTTTGGCTTTCGGTTCGTCAGCCAGCTTACTTTCAGTCGGAACCGGAGAGGGAGCCGCAGTGGTCACTGCAGGAACTGTCGGTTCAGTGGCCGAAGATGAGGAAGAAGAATTTGGCGAGACATTCAGCTCAGTCTTAGCGCTCTCTTGTTCGGTTCCTTCTTCTGTTTTGACAAGGCCGTCATCAGGTTTTTCGTAAAAGGCAGCGTTTTTGGCTTGTTCTTTTACAACGGGATCATCGATGTGATCACTCTTTTTCTGGAAAATAGAAAGCTTGTTGGTGTTGACAGCAACTTTCTTTTGAACCGCAACAATCATGTTGTCCGGTTCAAAGACGCTCTCGCCTCGGACGTAAAGGTAATAGCCGAAGAAAGCGTGCATAAACATTGCGATAAAGCAGATAAGCGCCAATATGATACGCATAAGAAAACCTCTCGTTACAATGTGTAAAGATTAGCACACTGCCAACCTTGTAAAACCTTCAATCTCCCGAACCGACCGTAGTTTGCTGATTTTTGCGAAAATGAGGTATAAAACTAAAATCTTAAAAGTTATGTTTCCGGCAGGAAAATAAGATGGATATCAAAAAAGACAATGAAATGTATATGACGATTGCGCAGATTGCTGCGCAGAGAAGTTATGCCAAGCGCTTAAAAGTAGGCTGCGTCATTGTCAAAAACCATTCAATTATTTCTTTCGGCTGGAACGGAATGCCGACCGGATACGACAACTGCTGCGAATATGAAGTTGACGGGAAACTCGTCACTCGTCCGGAGGTTCAGCATGCCGAGCTAAACGCCATCGCAAAACTTGCACAGAACGGATACAGCTCCAATGGCGCCAAAATTTTTATTACGCACTCCCCTTGTATTCACTGCTCTCTATTAATACAGAAGTGCGGAATTAACGAAGTTTATTATCACGAGAACTATCGTGATGATGCAGGGATTCAGTTCTTAAAGAAAGCCGGCATTAAAGTCGAACAGCTCTGATTTTTCCGCACATTTCACTCAAGTTCGTAGCTTTCGGATTCTAAGAGCTCCGAAAGCACAAAAAAGAAAAACCTGCCGACCTTTCGGTCTGACAAGTTTTGCCAAGGAAGTCGCACCTTATCCCATTCCATCTGAACGGGCCTCGGTCAACCCGGCACCTAATCTCGGTGCCGGTACCTCAATTTCAATTACTTATCTAATTTCTTCTTCAAAGCATCCAACCCGCAGTTCATCATGTCATTGAACTGGCCGGCTGTGATACCGGAATACTTTTCTTTAGTCTTCTGAACGGCGTCGGCAATGATTTCACGAATTTCGCCTTCGGTCAGGCTGGAATATTTTTCCTTAGTGCGCTGAACAGCGGCATTGATCATGTCACTGATTTCGCCTTCAGTAACGTCACTTTCTTTATCCAGAGCGCGCGGATCTTTAACGAACTTACCAACGGCGTTTTCAACCAAGTTGGACAAGCCTTCAACGCCCTGTCCGCTCTTAGCGAGATAGGCCATTACGGCATCATTAAGTTCATCCGATACTGTTACGCTCCATTCAGCTTTTCCCATTTCGATCACCTTTTAAGTTATTGGACCGGAGTCACTTCCGACCTGTCGATGGTTAGACTATAAGGGAAATCACGAATAAGCAGACAATATCTGCCCCATTTAGAGTCGTTTGTTAAGAAAGATACTTTTCCAGCCCGAGAATCGCTGCCAGCTGAGGAACGTTATCTGCCACACCTAGTGAGGCGGTTTCCAGTAATCGCTCTTTCGGACTTGCGCCGTAACTTACTGCTACCGAGTCCGATCCCGCATTCGTTGCCATCTGCATATCTAATACTGCGTCGCCGACCATCACTATGTCTTTGGTCTCAAGTCCGGATTCATCCGCAATGGCTAAAAGCATTCCGGGATTCGGCTTAGAGAAATTCGTGTCGGCGGTTTGGACACATTCAAATAAATGCTCAATCCCGGTGGCGTTAAAAACTCGTTTCATCCCTTCTCGGCTCTTTCCGGTCGCGATGGCCAGACGCTTGCCGTCTTTGTGCATGTTCTCCAGCAGTTGTCTGAAGCCCGGAACCAATTCCAGCTGAGCTTCCTTTTTAGCGTACCAGTCCATGTAGGCTTGGATGAATTCGGAATAGCGGCCTTTCGGACAGTCGCAGCAGCAAAGAGCAATGGAATCAGAACGATTAAGTCCGATAGTTGAAAGTACCAGCTCGTCCGAAGGTACTGGATAACCCAATGCTTTCGAGGCATGCTGGTATCCCTGCATGATGAGGCGGGTTGTATCCATTAATGTTCCGTCCCAATCAAAGACATACATTTCGTAAGATTTAGCCATTAGAGCACCAGCACGTCGTATTGTTCTTGGTTGTATTCCGTCTCGACCGACAAAGTGATCGGTTTTTGGATGGAATCACCGACGAGGGCCAGAGCCTCGCTTTCTTCGTCTAAGAAGAGGTCGATGACGGATTGAGAAGCCAGAATTCGAAATTCTTTAGCATCTTTAAACTGATGGTATTCGCGCACGACTTCACGAAGAATTTCATAGCAAACTGTGCGCGCCGTCTTGATTTCTCCTCTGCCGCCGCAAGTCGGGCAGGTTTCGCAAAGCGTGTGCGCCAAGGATTCTCGTGTACGTTTGCGTGTGATCTGAACAAGGCCTAAAGAAGTGAATTCAGAAATCGAAATGCGATTGCGGTCTCTTGCAACGGCCTTTCTTAGTTCGGTTAAAACGCCCTGCTCATGTTCTTTGGAGTCCATGTCGATAAAGTCGACTATGATGATTCCGCCTAAGTTGCGTAAGCGGAGCTGACGAGCGATGGCCTGAGAAGCTTCCAGGTTCGTTTTGTAAATCGTGTCCGAGAAATCTCTTCTGCCTACAAAAGCGCCCGTGTTGACGTCAATAGTCGTCATGGCTTCAGTCTGATCAATAATCAGATAACCGCCGGATTTCAAATCGACACGGCGGCTGAGCGAAGCTTCGATTTCTTTTTCGAGATTGTATTGATCAAAAAGCGGACGCTCGCTGTTATATAACTCAAGCAGTTCAACGGCTTCAGGTACGAATTTTTTTCCGAATCTCTGAAGTTCTTCAAAGACTTCCGGATTATCAACGATGATTTTTCCAGTCTGCTCCGTCACGATATCTCTCAGCACTCGCTGCGAGATAGAGACATCTGAGTAAAGCAGGCAGGGCGCGCCGGCGATATGCGTTTTAGCTTCAATGTCGAGCCAAAGTTTTTCCAGATACTTCATGTCGTTGACGAAGTCTTCCGGCTTGGCATCTTCACCGCTGGTACGAACGATAAAACCGCCCTTCGGAATGCCCTGTTCTTCCGTTAACTTGGCAACGGCTTCCTTTAAACGTTCACGTTCGGCCTCATCTTCGATTTTTTGGCTGACGCCGATGTGAGAAGTGTAAGGAAGGTAAACCAACAGCCGACCGGCTAAACTGATTTCGGTGGTGAGTCGAGCGCCTTTTGTACCGATCGGATCTTTGGCGACCTGGACGAGAACCACTTGGCCGTCGTGAAGAAGCCGCTCGATCGGAAGCGTTCCGCCGTTTTCCTGGTGGGCTTGGCGCATATCACTGACATGCAGAAACGCGGCTCTCGGGAGTCCGATTTCAACGAAGGCGGACTGCATGCCGGGAAGCACTTTTCCGACCACGCCTAAATATATATTGCCGATTAAAGAGACATCCGCATTTCTTTCAATGCGGAGCTCCTGTAAGACGCCGTCTTCTAAGACTGCTACTCGCGTCTCGTGGACGGCATTGTTAATTAATATTTCCTGCATTATTTGTCCTTATTCTTTGTTTCTGAAATTTTAATCTCTCTAGCTGCCGAGACCTAAAATCGTGACCTGATTCGCACGCAGGAGCCGTCCTGTTGGATAATGTAATTTGTTGAAGAAGACAAGAAAGTAATGGCATTTTTTAATTTTGGCAGTCGGACCGATCTTTCCTCGCCGTTTACGGAGGAACAGGCGCGCCTGCTGACTTGGACGAAAGTTCTGGAAGAGGAAGCGGTAAAGCGCCGGAAGATCACCATTTCAGAGCTCAAGGAAGTTACGGCTCGCTGCGCACGCGAAGTCGGGGAACAGGCTGACTTTAAAAAACTTCTTCTGACCCGTGCAGAAGGTGTTCTGGATTTACTCAGATCGAAAAGTGCCGTTTCTTTGAAGAAGCCTCAAGGCATTCCCTATCTATTGATCGGTTCTGTTTTTGCAGTTTTGGCCTTTGTCGGCGGCGTTTTGACTAACGAATTTTCTGTCACGAATAATCGAATCAACCTGCTTTCGCCTCCTCTTTTAGGTGTTATTGCATGGAATCTCATCGTTTACTGCTGGATTGCAATTGCCGTTTTGTTTAACCGCGGAAAATCTCCGGTCGGCCTCATTCGCCGCTTTTTTGCCGGAGCGCTTTTAAAACTTCAGACTCGCGGAAGTCACGGCCAGCAGGCGCTAATTACTTTTTACTCTAAATGGACAGAAGCGGAGATGCCGCTGCTGCGCGGCCGCATTGCAGAAATTCTTCACTTTTCTGCCGCCCTTTTCGGCTTGGGACTCATTGCCTCTATCGGTATCCACGGCTGGGGCACGGAATATACCGTCGGATGGGAAAGCACTTGGCTTTCCGATAAGCCCTCTGCAGTGCTGACCTTTATCAACCTGTTTTACGGAATGATTCCGGTGAATTCAGATCTATTTAATCAGCTGACGCCGCAGGTCATTGAGTCGATGAATTTCGGATCCGGTCACGGACAAAATGCCGCACCCTGGCTGCTCCAGCTTTTTTACATTATTTCCTTGGTCGTTGTGGTGCCTCGAATCCTCTTAGGGCTTTATGCTTTAGCAAAGACCCAATATATCGAGAATCACTTCCCGGTTGATCTTGAGTCGGTTTATTACTCTAATATTCTCCGTCAATGGAGAGGACAAACTATGTTGATTCAAATTATTCCGTTTTCTTATCCTTTAACGGAAAAGGTAAAGGACGGAATTCAGAAATTTGCTTCCGAGCTGCATCCGGAAAATTCCCGCTGTATCTTCTCTGCCGCTCAGCATGAAGACACCAAGCTTCCGGAGATTCCTGCCGGTGAGCAAACGGAAGTCGTGGCCGTTTTTGCAATGACCTCTACACCGGAGACCGAAGTCCAAGGCCGTTTTATTGCTGAGCTCAAGGAAAAGGCCCAGGCTTCGAAAGCCCTCTTACGTATCGTTGTTGATACCTCAGGCTTCTTAGCCCGTTTTGCCAATACGCCCCAACGAATTGCAGAGCGTAAAAAGAATTGGTCGAACTTCCTCACACCGTACGGCGTCAGTTTTGCCTTTGTGAATCTGACCGATGCAGATTCGAAGGACGCAGCCGCGCAGTTCGAACAAGCTTGATAAGGATAAGTCATAAAAAATGAATAAAGATCCTCAAAAAATTAATCTTTCTTTAGTCAGCCACACCAATGTCGGAAAGACCACTCTAGCCCGTACTTTATTGGGCAGAGATATCGGAGAAGTCGGTGACCGTTCTCACGTCACCATCGAACCGGAAGATTATGTTTTATTAAGAGCTCCGGACGATTCCGAACTTATTCTTTGGGATACACCAGGTTTCGGCGACAGCGTTCGTTTGGCCGAACGCCTTAAAGCCCGCAGCAATCCGATTGGCTGGTTCACAAGTGAAATCTGGGATCGATTGACGGACAAATCTCTCTGGCTGAACCAACAAGCTATTAAACATGTCCGCGATAAATCTCTGGTGATCCTATATTTAGTGAACGCCAGTGAATCTCCGGAAGCCGTACCCTACGTTAAGGCCGAAATGGATATTCTGGCCTGGGTGAATAAACCGGTGATCGTTCTGCTGAACCAAATGGGCGAAGCTCGTCCGCCGGAAGAAGAAAAAGCAGAAGTCGAACTTTGGGGAGATTATTTAAAGCCCTATTCTTTCGTCAAAGCCGTCATGCCCATGGACGCCTTCGCTCGCTGCTGGGTCCAGGAATACGAGCTTTGGAAAGAAATTGAGTCCTGCTTGTCTGACGCCGACAAGCCGACGTTCGCTTCTTTGCATGCGACGTGGATTCGTCAGAAACAGGTGCTTTATGCTTCTTCCTTGGAAGCTATGGCCGCTTACATGGTTAAAGTCGCCAACGACAAGGAAGTTTTAGCGAGCCAGTCTTTGATTGACCGACTTCGTTCGATCGGCCGTTCGTTAGGCTTTATCAAGAAAGACCTTCACGGAGCGATGGAAGATGCTCAAGTCGCCTTGTCCACCCGGGCTGCGGATTGGCTCTGCACACTGACTCAGCGCCTCATTAATATTAATGGTCTGGAAGGCAGCGGAACTAAGGCAGAAATCTTGCGTCGTATGCGCAGTGATTGGGAAACTCAGGCAACGATCGATCCGAAAGCTGCCTCTCTTCTCGGCGCGGTTGCTGGCGGAGCGGTCAGCGGTATCGCCGCCGATATTGCCACCGGCGGTGCGACTCTGGGACTCGGTGCTTTAGGCGGTGCAATTGTCGGAGCTTTGGGCGGTGCAGGAGCAGCTGCCGCTTATAACGTTCAAAAAGGCCACAAAGAAAACATCATCACTTGGTCTCCTGCCTCGATGGAAGGATTCCTTCTGGATACCGTTCTTCTTTATTTGGCCGTTGCGCACTTCGGCCGAGGCAGAGGTCAATGGGAAGACAGCGAATCTCCGGCTTTCTGGAAGAAACTGGCCGAAGATATCATTAAGGCCCAGAACATTGATTTCAAGGCGTTGAAAGAAAAAGCGGCGGACGCCGATCAGCTCAGAGGCGAATACACGAAGATTTTGGATAAAACTTTGAGAGAAATCTTCAAGAGCCTCTACGGCGTCACGATCTAAACATTTTCTTCGGTTCTGCGCTATATGCGCAGAATCGAATTTCAAACGGTTGGTTTTCAGCCGGATACGAAATATTGTTTTTCGCGGAAAACGACTATGAACCTTAGAACGTATAGAGCCTCAGTCCGCGTGATAAAATTCTTTGGTGTCTCTAAGGACCGAGCCCGGTAGAAATAAGTACGTGAAGAGGCGTTTTTAAAAGTGACCTAAGAGAACGCGGGATCAAAGAGTGTATCTTTTCTTTTTTCTCGTCCGAGCAGCTGAAAAGCTCGGTATTCGATAACTCTGCATATAAGGCAATCTTGTCGAATGTTGGAAAGGAAGTCTGACTTCTTTTTTTGAAACTTCGTGCACGCACGAAGGTGTTCATGGATAATGCGGTTATTCACAAGCGCACAATGAAGTGCAGAATAAAGGATGACAAATGACGGATATTAAAGACACAACACTGAGGGGTGTTAACCTTTTGAGAAATCCCTGGTTCAATAAGAGCAGTGCTTTCACAGAGAAAGAGCGCGATGAACTGGGTTTAAGAGGTCTTCTTCCTCCGAGAGTGTCTACTTTCGATGAACAAGTGACTCGCCTTAAAGGCATCATCGACACATACGAAAAACCCATCAACAAATACATCGTTCTTGAAGGAGCCCATAACTCTGACGAATGCTTGTACTTTGAACTGCTGGTTCGTTACATCGATCAGTTCCTTCCGATTGTTTATACCCCGACCGTAGGTCAGGCCTGTCTGCAGTACAGCCACATCTTCCGTTACGCCCGCGGTCTTTATGTTTCCAGCAAAGACAAAGGCCGTGTTCGCCAGTTGGTTGCCAACGTTCCGCACAAAGATGTTGACATCATCGTTGTCACTGACGGTCAGCGCATCCTCGGTTTAGGCGACTTGGGTGTCAACGGCATGGGTATCCCTGTCGGCAAACTCGCCCTTTACACTGCCTGCGCCGGTGTTAACCCCCAAAAGACACTGCCCGTCTGCATTGACGTCGGTACCAATAACGAAGAACTTCTGAACAACCCGCTTTACATGGGTCTTCGTCAGAAACGTATTACCGGACCGGAATACGATGCTTTGATTGCTGAATTCGTTGACGCCGTCAGAGAACGCTGGCCCAATGTTGTGATCCAGTTCGAAGACTTCCACAACAGCCACGCTTATGACCTGCTCGATCAGTACAAAGACAAAGTCCCCTGCTTCAACGATGATATTCAGGGTACGGCTTCTGTCGTTCTGACCGGTATGTTCTCTTCGATGCGCATTCTGAAAGAACAGCTCAAAGATCAGAAGATTCTGTTCTTAGGCGCCGGTTCCGCTGCAACCGGTATTGCACATCTGATTGCTGACGCAATGGTTGAAGAAGGTCTGAGCAGAGAAGACGCACTTGCTCGCATCAAACTCTTCGACTCTAAAGGACTCGTTAGTAAGAAACGTACTGCTCCGCTGGCTCCGGCCAAGATGCCGTTTGCCGCTGAAGACGCTCCGGCTGAAACTTTCTTGGATGCTATCCGCGAAATCAAGCCGACCGCTATTATCGGTGTTTCCGCTCAGGGCGGAGCATTCACAAAAGAATGCTTGGAAGAAATGGCGAAGATCAACGAACGTCCGATCATCTTTGCCCTTTCCAACCCGACTTCCAAGGCAGAATGCACAGCCGAAGAAGCTTACACCTACACTGACGGACGCTGCCTGTTCGCCTGCGGTTCTCCGTTCAAACCTGTTGAATACAAAGGAAAAACTTTTGTTCCTCGTCAGGGCAACAACCATTACGTCTTCCCCGGAATCGGTCTGGGTGCCATCTTCGCTCACGCCAAACTGATCCCGAACGAAGTCTTCCTGGTTGCAGCTAAAGTTCTGGCCGACATGGTTAAACCTGAAGATCTGGAACGCGGCAGCCTGTACCCTGCACTTTCCGAAGTTCGTGAAATTTCTGCAGAAATCGGCGCAGCGGTTGCCGGTTACATTTTCGACAAGAATCTTGGCGGAATTGAGAAACCTGCCGATCTGAAGAAAGCTGTTAAGGATGCCATGTGGGATCCGAAACACGCTCACTTCATCCAGGAATAATCTTTTTTCTTGATTAACCAAAATCCTCCGATGTCAAAAACACCGGGGGATTTTTTCTTACCTTTTTTACTAAATCATATAAATACAGGTTCGTTGATTCGTGCGTTCTTCATTTCTGTAGGTATGATTTAACCAATCTCAGAGTATTTCTCATTTCCAGTAAGAAATTTTCTGACTTTCTCTAATATTTGGGTTGCGTTCTTTTGCTGACAAATGCAACCCCAGATTACTAAAACTCTCCAACCCATTTTTTCTAGCTCTTCATATTGAAGTTGATCCCGTTGTAAGTTTTTCCCTAATTTTTCACTCCAAAAATCTACATTTGTTTTGGGAAGAGCTGCTTTTTTGCAACCCTTATGCTGATGCCAGAAACAGCCGTTAATGAAAATCACCGTCTTATATTTAGGCATGCATAAGTCAGGAGAGCCCGGTAACCCTTTTTTATGTAGGGAAAAACGAAAACCTGATTTATGAAGAAGTGACCTCACAAACATTTCAGGTTTGGTGTTCTTCCCAGTCACTGCCTTCATGTTTAGCGAACGTGCTTCTGGCGTCTTATTGTCCATTTTTATTCTTTTCGGTTATCCTCAATTATTGCTTGCACCGCTTCCTTTGTTTCCTCCCTGTTTAGGAATGGACATTGAGCATAAGTAATTCGTGATCCAATCTTAGCGGCTAAGTGGCCTTTCCCAAGTAAAAATTCGGCACCGGACTTGTCTAAGGCAATTTTGGAACTGGCTTCTGTTGGAAGTTTCAAGGCAAGTCGGTTTCCGAGGTTATCTCGAATCTGAGGTGGAAGAACATCCTTATCTGGTCTTTGGGCCAAAAGAATCATGAAAATCCCCGCAGCTCTTGCTTTGGTTGCCAAGGTTTTCATCTTTGGACTCATTTCCGTGTTGTAGTCTTTATCGGACATGACCTGAGGTAACTCGTCATGGATTAACCAAATAACAGGAAGTTTTGATTCTGAGTGGTGAACGTTGTAATCAAGGAGGTTTTCATTGCCTTCTTCTGCAAAAAGAGCATACCTCCTATTCATTTCCGCAATGACCTCATCGAATATCTGGAAAGATTGATCAGGTTCCGAAACGATCGGAGAAGCCATGTGGGGCAATTTTCTCAGACTTCCATAATCAACGCCCATTTTTGGATCAACTATATAAATCTTTGCCTGATCAGGATTATTAGTGGCCGCAATGTCAAGAAGCATCATTCTCATCAAAACAGACTTACCTGATCCAGTCCCGCCGGCTATTAATGTGTGCGGCTCATTATCCATACTTAGAGGATCGAGATATAGAATTGTCCCGTCGAGCTCCTTCAACCCTAAAATCAACTTAGTATTGGTCCCGTCCTTATTTCTTTCTAATTTTCTTTCCTTCCATAAGTTCCACATAGGAACGGCTTCACGCTTTTCACTTTCAATGAATATTCTGAACTCGCCTTTTGCAGCTTCTGTAAAACCAATTTTTAGGCTTCGAGTCATCAAAATTTTTTCCTTCAAATTTTCGATAACTTTTTCGCCTAATTCGGAACTTCCTTTAAAAACAACTAAGCAACCATTTGGCGTAGGTACGTGTTTTAATTCTGTTACCGAAAGTCCATTTTCGGCCAAGGCAATACGCAAAGTTCTAGCAGCTTCATCAGCCCATTTGATTCTTTCGTCTGAAAATCTCAAAGGATGAGCATGTTCAATGATAAGTCTAGACAAATGTTTCCCATATGGAAGAGCTTTGATTGCACTTTCCTCATTAGAAACTTTTTCATTTTTATCACATGAAGGAAGAACCTCTTGTGTTCTTACTTTTTCTTCAGTTTTGGTAAGTATCTCGCCGGCATCACTTTTATCTATTAGTGATAGTTGACCCTGCATGGGAGAATTTAAATCCTTGATCGAAGATGTAAATTCGGTGTTCGTCAAAATTTGACCTACTTTGTAAGTTATAAGAGGAACAAATTCGTAAGCGCTCTTAAAGCTCTCGCCTTTGCTCAGGACAAATTCATAGCCACTTCCTTCCAACGCAAGAATCTTTAGAAGTTCAAGAATATCTGCCTTATTGAAAATTTGTTGATAAATTTGGTGTTGTCCGACTTTGTGGCTTGTTATTCCTGATTCTGCAGGTTGCCCGAAGCAGAAATAATGCGATAACGCGTTGATTGTAAATAATGCTTCGCCTTTTCTGATATCCATCAACAAATCATAAAATTCTGTTGTGTTCACGGAAGTTTCGGATAAATCGGCGCCCATTATCATGTCAGCGAATTTATATAACCACCCCTGAATACTTAGAGATACCTTCCTTCCTCCCTCTCCGGGAGAAAGATTATTTAAAACCTTGCTCAAAGTGTTCTTAGTTTGTTCCAACGATTTATTTACTTCATTTAAGTCTTTGCAATACTTGCATTCAGTAATAACTATATGGACAATCGTTTTTCCATTTTTATTTTTGGAAACCCCGAAAGCTAAGATGTCAGCCCTCTTTTCGTTCCCCCCATTTTCTTTTTGGGAAAACCAAGAGGCATAGTCGTCAAGCATGAGAAAGGCTGAAAACTTAAATTTTTCTCCGGCTTCCTTTGTCTGGGTAGTGAAGAGTCCTTCAACTATTAACTTGGATAATGACAACCCAATGAGTTCTCCTGCCGGCTCTATTTGTTTTGCGGCTCTTAAACCAACACAACCGGAGATAGTCAACGCCTCCTTAAAGAGCCCTTCCCTAATTTTATCGGGAGATGGTTTTAATTCATTTATCCCAAGCTGTTCCAACCTTTCGTCAAGTTTCTTGTTAAGAGAATTAATTGAAGCAGATGAACTTACTATGACTGAACTGTCGGAGTTCCTAGCCTTCTTGCATCGAATGATTAGTTTTTCGTTTTGAGTAAGTTGCTGTTTAGTCAACATTTCATCGCAAGTAACTACCCAGTCAGCTAACAAATGGGAATCTTTGATAACTTTTCCTAGCGTGTTGGAATTACTTGCATCGGCTCTCAACTCTTTGACAGGGAAATAAATATCCGAAGCACTGTAGCAGCTCTTATCTGAAATGTTTTCCGAAGCTCTGTAGACAGATCTCAGAAAAATTTCGTCAACAGGAGTGAGAACGGGATCTATTAAAAAAACTTGAGAAAGAGTTTTTTCAGAAAATTCAAATTTTTTTCGATCTACCGGAAATTGAACCGAAGAATCTGTTATTGTGATATTCCAATCCACTTTGGCCCATTTAAATAAAGCTTGTTTTGAGCCGGCCATATCAAGAAGAGCGACATGATATGGTCTAACTCCATCTTTGACTTGGTGCTCTCTCAAAAGTTGTTCCAATCTTCCTTGAAAAACCCTTGTCTTTATTCTTGCCCAGAAACTCTGTTTATTGAAAGTTCTGAAAAGACTTTTGGCTGCAATGGAGTTATAGATTTTTGCCGCAACCGATTCTTTTTCGTTCTGAAGAGTCAAGAAGAACTTACTGTCTAGTTTTTTTGTATCAGACCAAAATCGCTCTTCGAACTCTTCAGAGTCAGCCCCAATTACCAATAAATTTGGTTCTGTATCAATTGTCTCTACAGTTTCATAATAACTTAAAGAGTCCAACACCTCTCGTACAGAGTCTCCGACCTGGTAGGTTTCCGACCTTGACCAATTTTCTTCGGAATTTCTCTCTCTCGTACAAAGAGAAAACCCGTGATTATGAGAGGTCGGCAAAGAAATTGCTCCTCCAGAAAGGAGGTCTTTATCAAGCCCGAGTAATAAAGGCGGCTGATTGGGGGAATCAGCCTCTCTGTGGATACCTTCAGAAAAACTAGAGCCGAAATTAATACCAGCTACGTTCTGAAGTATGGAATTGATAGCATTGGCAACTTGTTGGTGTTGTTTCGCTATGGCATAAAAACGAATTGGCTGCCAAGGTGGAATAATGTCGAATACTGCTCGGCCTGCCCGGCATTGAATGGTGCCTACTGAGAGGATTGGGCCAAGGAGATTTTTTCTCACTTCCTCAGAATCAGGTAGAGTTTTAAAGATATCCAATAGCCTTAAATAAGAATTGCTTAGAGACAAGGCAGCTGAATAATTAAAACCTTTATCGCCAATAGAGCGTATAGCTTTGGTGTAACTATCTCTAAAAGAGATGAAAGCTTTTTTAAAGTCCTCGTTAATTAACGCTTCTTTTTCGTTAATAAACTTCTGGATTATCTCTTCTACATTAGTTGCGTCTAGATGGCTCGTTAAATTTAAGATGGAAGTTTGCCGTCCGAGGGAAATGGTTTCAAAAAGCCCGCTTGAACCTGAAAAAGCCTGGGGCGTTGTATGAATTACTTGCATTGGCTTCTGAAAAACACAATTTTTGTCGAGTTTCTTTTTGCCATTGATACCTAAAAAGAAACCTAAAGAAGAAGCCAAACACTCCTTACTAAATTTCCATTCCAAAGAAATTTTCTTCTGCGATCCAGCATCATCTTCAGAAATAATAAAATTAATTGACCAGGCATCATCTCCATTTCGTGTCTTATTTTCTTTTATATCATTTTGTTTTACCCAGTTATCCCAATCCAGAAGTGGATCGCCTTTTTCCGGCTTCCTTAAAAAATTAGTCTTCCAGGATACAAGTTCCCGATCAAGGCTTTCTCTCAAATCTTTATAGATTATCGAAAAAAAGCGCATCATTTCAGGTCTGACCTTTTCACTAAATCGTCTATATTGTTGCGCCCGCAAACTAATTGAAATCTTTCTGTTCTCTTTAGAATTATTATTTTTATTTAAATCTGGGGTGAAAAGATGTTCAACTGCCTTAAGTAATCCAGAAGCAAAATCAGTGCAAACAATTTTTTCTGGATAAATAAACTTTTCCCAGTCCTTAATGAGAGATGTGTCCTCTAATATATCACTATAAATATTATTAAAAAAGTTCGTATCCCGTGATATATCTTCAGATTTTTCAGGAAGTGCTTGTAGATAGGATTGAATCTCGTTGAATTTTTCTTTTTGAGCAATTGTTGAGGTAGGAAGTTTTTTCTCAAGAATAGATAGAGTTCGATCAGCTAGAGATTTCTTTTTTGCTCTTTCTTTTTGCGTCAAAAATTGAGAAACAAACTCTGTGCTCCAGTCCAATTGGAGCAACGGGAACATTGCTTCAGGCTTTTCAGGAGATTCAGCGGCTGCTTCGAATATTTTTTCTATATTTTCATGACCAACAAGTTTGTCTTTTAAGCTTTTTAAATTATTCTCAAGGTCTTCTCGTAAAAGCAATGATCCATTATAAAAGCCATCGACAATTCCAGAACGTTCAGTTTCTGCTTTATTAAAAAGAGTTTTCCATTGATTAGGACTGGTTTCGTCTTTGATATCACAGAAATAGGTTTCATCTCTTGGAAGACCCAATACAGGAAAAGCGATTCCGAATGCCTTCTTAATTTCAGTTCCGCTTTCAAAGAGATTTCGGACTTTTATTATGTAATCCGCAGCTCCGGTTAAAGTTTTTGGGTTGTCAGAAAGAAACCCTTCTATAGCTGCAGTAAGAACTTTTTTGTTTTCTCCTAAAGTTATTTTGCTACTTGCCCCAGCTATATCCCCTTTTTCAAAGTGTTCAACCCAGAACTTGACAGAATTGTAGAGAAAAGAGCTTTTATTAATCTTTTCGAGATGTCTGAGGGTGTCTGTGGGATTTTCTCTATTCCCAACAGCTGTGATCATTACATCTTTATCTGTCGGAAGTGGCTTATTTCTTGCACTTCCAGCGTCTCCTGGAAACCAAATAGAATCCGGTAAACCATCTTTTTTAAGATTTAGATTTTCAGGAATGCGAAATTCTATTCTTTTCGCTAAATTTGAATCATGGCAAATAGATTTAATAATCGCTAAAAGAACGTCATCTTCTAATTGTTCGAGTACGAAATAGGAGTCGCCAACTTTAGATTCAATTGATCTTGTTATTATTTCTCGTCCTATATCACCTAACCAGATAAGATCGTTTTTAACCAGATCTTTGGGTAACGCTACGGAAGATAATTTGTTAGTCATATGTTTCTTTAGATTGGTTGCGCGACAATATAAGGATTTTGAACATAATCACAGCCGTCTGAGAGGTGATATAAAAGTCCAAGTCCATTGAGTTGGCCAAGAAGGCGTTTGTAATTCATTACCAAGTCATTAGTTTCTATTTCTATATCTCCTGCGTACTCCATAGCAGAAGCTTCATCTATCACAATTCCGAATTTTGTACGGAGTTCTTTTAAAAAACCTTTCATCGGAACAAAGTTTTCTTTAACAACTGCGTAGACCAACGTTAATAACAACTCGTCGCTGAGGATATATCTATAGGCAACGGTAAATTCCCGCGATGCCAGACCAATATCTATGGCCATCCTTTGATGGAAATTTCCCAAATGTTTGATGAACTTTTTTTCAAGGGAGTCTTTTACTCTATTCTTAAATGAATTTGGATCTTCTTCAAGCTCCTCCCGGTCTTCTTCTTCTAATTCTGCAGTTGTATTAAATACGGTTGAAAATAGTCGTGCTCTTTCCGTATCCGGAGCATTTTCAATCTCCGATATTTTCTTATTGAAGATTTCTAATAATACTTGAAACCCCAATTTTTGATTTTGTTGGAAGTTTAAGCGTGCCTGCTTTCTAACCGGTGTGGATTCTGGCTCAGGAATCTCACACAGCATGAAAAAGCGTCCATCACCTTTTAATCGAGGATCCAAAGCAACAAATTTTGCTCTTTCTAAATAATAACAAATCAGATGGAGACCGATAATTCGACTTAAAAATTCTGCTGTGTCTTCACTTTTTAAATTTAGATTCAAAATCGCCAGAATATCCTCTGCCAGCCATTCTGCCCTTGTTAATACTTTTCGATCCGAATGAGATTGTTTCGGTAAGAAGGCGCTATTAATGGAAAGTGGAACTTGTGGAGAATCAGAATAGCCCTTTTCTAATATCTCACAAAGCCGAGCTAAAGGATTATCTGAAGATTTGAATTTCTCTTTTAATTTTTCTAATAATTTATTTCTATTTTTACTCAGGAGGCAAAGTAAATAAGCAATTTCACCCGTATGAACAAAGTAATGCCGTTTGCAAGCAAGAGTTGAAGTATCTGTATTTTTTGAATTGAATTCAACATCTGGAAATATTTGATCCTTAGACCAGGGGAAAAGGAAACGATAATTCCATTTTCTGTCCACATCCTTTTTATCCAAGGATTGTCTAATTATTATCAAAACTTGTTTAAATTCATTAAAAGAGTTAAAGAAATCTTTTAAATATTCAGGGTTCCAATTCGTTAGTTGGAAAAAGGTCTCACCCATATTTTTAGAAAATTTTGGTATCCAATCATCCCAATCAGAACAAAAATTGATTTCAGGATTAGAAAAAATCAGGGCTCTTAAAACTAAATGAGAACTTCCCGAAAACTGCGGCATTCTCAAGTTACAGGTGTCAGAACTAACCGGTGCGTTGAATATTGCAAAAAGAAACTCCAGGAATACTATTTGTCGATCTTCTTGATCATACAATCTAAATCCCCAAATTTCTTCCTCTAAGGGGATACGGATTTCTTTTTTCTCTTTTGTCATAATTATCTGTCTGTTTCGATTATTAACTCCACAGCTTGACTTTGATCTGTGGGCAGAAGATTTAGGCGCAATTCTCCCTCGTAAGAAGTATTAGGGCTCGAGAAAAAACGCACTAACTGACCCTTGATTTTCATTCCCCATTCAAGGGCATCACTAGAAAAACTATTAAATGTATAACCTTCGGAAAGGTTTATAAAATACTCAAATAAAAATGGAGAAAGGTTAAAAGAAAAGATCGGTTCTCTCGTTTTAGAAGGACTGTTCTCTTCTCTGAACACTCCGACCGAAAGACCGCCTAAATTTTTTCTGAATAATTTCACACCTAAAGAATTACCAATTGAAGGAGTCAGAGGTAGTTGCACTACAACAATTTCTCCTTGCAATTTCCTCGAAGATGTACCTGATGTGGTAACCCAAATAGCATTAGTTTCTTCTCGAAATTGACCGGTAAATGCTCTGTTCATGCCCTTTACTAGGTTTCTGGGAATGGTCGCAGTACCAGAGGTGGCTGAGCCAATTTTCTCCAGATAGCTAAAGTATGCCTTACCTTGTTTAAAAGAGGTCAAACGCCACCTGTCAAAATTTATGGGCAATCCTTTATCGGGAATGGAGAAGAAAAAGGCTTGCCGTTTCATTTTTTCAAGCAATAGTTTTAATAACCTGCTATCACCGATTTTTGGGTCTAACCACAAAGACTTATAGGCGTCTGCAGAAATAAATTTTTGAAGAGACGACATCTGTTCATTATTTAACAAGTTGTCATAATCTCTGGGAGCAAAATCCCCAATTTCGAATTTTGAGAGTTCTCTGTAAACCAAACTCTCTCGACGATAAGATTCTGGAAGATTTTGACCTAATAAATTTGAGAATAAAAAGCTATCGATGGCCTCATTTTTTTCACTTTTCTCCTGAATAAGCTCGCAGGTCATCAATACTTTTCTTCTAGGCTTCTTCCCGAATTGCTGAGTTCCAAGAAGATTATTAGAAGCAATAATTAAAAGGTCTCTGACAGGGACATGAATCTCAGAGCACTCCAATAATTCCATGAGTTCAATTTGTCTCAAGGCAGGAGAACGAAGTTGAGAGTTTTCTTTATCCCAAAGACAATTGCGGTTAGCAAAAATCTTGCAATTTTCATGAAATGGGCATTCTTCACACAATTTCCATTCCTTCCGCTTGCAGACTTCAGAAACAATCTCTTTATAACGCTTTGATATCGGGACGGTGCTGAGATCAAAAATATTAACCGAAAGGCCGTTGCTGAGATTTAAAATACTGCTTTGTTCTTTTTGAAAAAAAGTTTTTTCGGCATTGGCTGCAAGCTCTAAATCAACTGCGTTTTTAATATTATCTCTTCTGAGATGGTCCAATAACATTCCATGGTTACAAGCAACTATAAGACAAGTATGCTCCATGGGTTTGGTCAGGTCTTGCTTGAGGAATTCGGGAGTATCTGCTTCACTTAACTTGGGCGATAGATCCTTAACAAAAAGAACGTTATATATCTCTCCTGAAGCCAGTTCGAACTTTAAACTGGGAAAGTCACTTCCTTGCCATCCTCCTTCGCTTTGTGAAATTACTTTCACGTCCTTCACGGAATGAAGCAAACCCTCCCAAATCGTTCTTTCTGTCCTAGTTTTCCCTTCCCCAGCTGTTCCAGAAATTAATATAAGTGAAGGAGAATCAGAAAGAATTTTAGAAATAACTGTATCTTGGATTTCTTCATCTAGAGGAGCCGATAAAGTCAACGGAGAAACGTCCCCAATTTTTTTCAGGGAATTTATAAGTTGTTCGTCAAACAACCCGGTGTTGGATGATGTTGGTCCAAGTTGGCTTAAGTATTTAATCCATCTGCTGACTTCAACTGGAACTCCTGAGGACATACGAACTCCTTTTATTTGAAGGGTAACTAGGAGGGTCTTTTAAACGGAGGAGCCGCACCCCTCTCTGTTTCATTCCTTGTAATGATTGTACTCGAATATTACAAAATACCCATGGTTACTAAGCCGTCAACAGACGCATGGACCAATAAACTGAGTTTTGCATTTCCTTAGTAGGACTTTTCCGGCTAAAATTTAGCTGAAATTTAAAAGAAAGACTGTTTAAATGGCGTTTAATTCTCTATCTTTTTCATCCATTGATCTGTTTGCCGGCGTCGGAGGAATCCGCCTGGGCTTTGAATTCGCATTTAACAGTAACCCGGAAAGTCGCTCTCGTATCAGCACATCATATGTATGTGAGTTAGACAAATTTGCTAGAGCAACATACTCTCAAAACTTCAACTTATCTGTTGATTCCCCTATTTTCGGAAAAGACGTAAGTACAGATATTGTGAAATCTTCCATTCCTGATTTCGATATCTGTCTCGCTGGATTCCCTTGCCAAGCTTTTTCTTTAGCTGGAAAACGAAAAGGCTTCAATGATGAAAAAAGAGGCAAACTTTTTTTTGATGTGGAGGAAATTTGCAGGAAACATACTCCGAAAATTATATTTTGTGAAAACGTCCGTGGTCTTTACACATTAGGTAAAAAAGAAAAAGGAAAAAAATATCATTCCGGGTATGAGATTATCCGCACGGCTTTGCAAAATTTAGGCTATAAAGTTTTTGAAAAAATTTTAAATTCAGCCAATTTCGGTGTTCCACAGCATCGAGAGCGGCTTTACATCGTCGCCATCAGAAATGACTTAATAAAAGAGAGTGAAGAATTCATTTTTCCGGAAGACAACGCTGAAGCTGTGATTTCAAAGAAGTGGGCTGCTACGTGTATGGAACAAATTCGGCAAGAAGGCCCAATCCCGTCCCACTACTACCTTTCTAGAAGATATTATGAAACTTTGAAAAGGCACAGAATAATTCAAAAGGAAAAAGGCCGAGGCTTCGGTTTCGTAGTTAGAAATTGGTCTGGAATTTCAGGGACTATTCTTTGCAGCAATATGGGTAGAGAAAGAAATTTAGTTGTTGATAAGAGACATGGCCCTCTTATACCTAAAAAAAGTGATAACCCATATAACGATGAACATGTTAGGAAGTTGACACCTAGAGAATATATGAGGTTACAAGGATTCCCTGAAGATTTTAAAGTTGAGGGAATTTCTGATGCCCAACTCTATAAACAATTCGGTAATTCTGTCACTATTCCTGTCATTGAATCCATAGCAGTTCGAATAAGAGAATTTCTAGAGAAAAATGCTTCTTAATTTCAGGATTTTTTTAAGCCCTATTCCCTATTCAAGAATAGTCCTTTCCGAATAGATAAAAATCCTCCGTTGTCAAAAACACCGGGGGATTTTTTTTGAACTTGAAAAAACGGCCTGCTGATGCAGCCCGGAAAGATTATTTTTCTTGGGCGGTTTTTTCTTGGTCTTCTTTGAGGAAGTAAGAAATCTTCCACTTAAACGAGACGCAGGCCATACGAAGTGCGGTAATGAAAATGAAACCCGCCCAAAGTGCGGCGTCAACCGGAACTTTCAGTTCCAAGAGCATAATGTAGAACCAGCATCCGATAAATCCGACAACCGCATACGGCTGGCGGTCGGCAACGACTGCCGGCATCTGATTCAGAAAACAGTCTCTCATCAAACCGCCGAAGACACCGGTAATACATCCGATGATGACAGAAGACAGCCAAGGCACTCCGGCCGCGAGAGAAAGCGAAGTTCCGGAAATACAGAAAATTCCAAGACCGATGGCATCGGCAAAGATGTACCAGTCGTGAGCGTGTTTGGTTTTCTGGAAAAATTTATAAATGAACGGCGCTGCCATGCAGATGACAAAAGTGGCAACAACGTAAGCTTCGTGATCGATCCAGTAAAACGGACGGCGGTCAATCAAAATGTCGCGGAGCATACCTCCGCCGAAAGCCGTCGAAAAAGCAACGATAAAAACACCGACCGGGTCAATTCTTCTTTTGATGCCTTCGAACACTCCGGAAAGTGCGAAAGCGACAATGCCGACAAAGTCGAATACAGGAATGAGCGCGTTAAGCGCTCTGACGTCCATTTCCATGATAGGAATCTTCTAAAAAAATATTTTGCGACATTAGATTAAAAAATTGAAGTCTGCACTCAGGAAAAACCATTAAAAATCAATAAGTGACAATCAAATGGTACGGCCAATAAATTAGCTAGCTTAACAACGTGAAATCAGCTTATAAATTAAAATTAGTCGTGCGATTATAGGATTTGAAGGTAAAAAAAAAGAGGCCCCGAAGGACCTCGTTTTTGGCTTAATTTTTAGTCATTATTTTGGATGCGGCCTTGATATCTTCCGCTCTTGTCATAAATTCGGCCGTCTTCAGAAATTCGACCCTGATATTGGCCCTGCTTATTGTAACCGCGACCGTCTTCCGTCATCCGGCCTTGGTATCTTCCGCTGTTGTCGTAGTAGCGGCCGTCTGAACTTTGTCTTCCCTGATAGCGTCCGCTGTTGTCATAAAAACGTCCGTCTTCAGAAACTCGGCCTTGATATCTTCCGCTTTTATCGTACATTCTTCCGGAATCATCCATTCGGCCCATGTATCTTCCGCTTTCGTCGTAATATCTTTCAGCGGCGATGGCGTATGTTCCGAGAACAAAAAGGGAAAACAGCGAAACAATGAAAAGAAGAATCCATCTTTTCATCGCTTCTTGTCGATACAAATATGCTTTAGTATCCATTCCTCTCCTCCAAAAAGAGGGTAAAGCCCCTCGAATATTTTGTTTTTTGGGATGTTTAATTATTTACTTTTTACCGGCCGATTGAATTCGACCTCTTTGCATAATAATAAAAATTAACTCTCAAGTGATGAGTACAGATAACTACATGTAAGAAAAGTAACAGTTTGTTGTGTAAATGGAAACCCTGTACCCCGTTGGAGATAGAAAGATTTCACAAAAGAACTCACTAAAAAATAACGAAAAATTTAGTTTGTCAGCAAAACTTTTTGTACTTCTCTTGGGAGACAAGGTTTTTTCCCGATTAAAATAGTTACAAATCAAAACTAAGGAGAAGTTTTCATGCCCATCATCATCAAACCCTCTCAACTTGAAGAAAGCGCAAAACTCGGCGCTCAGTTCCGCCACTGCATTCATGAAGAACCGGAAATCGGTCTTTATCTTCCCAAAACTCAGGAAAAAATTGTCGAAGCTTTAAAATCTTTCGGGATTAAGGAAATCTCAACTTTTGTCGGCGGTGCAAACGTCACAGGTGTAGTCGCCGTCATCGAAGGCAATCGTCCCGGAAAAACGATCGGACTTCGAGCCGATTCCGACGCACTTCCGTTAGAAGAGAAAACCGGCGTCGAATGGAGCAGCAAAGTTCCGATGGCGATGCATGCCTGCGGACATGACGGTCATGTTGGTACCCTGCTCGCCGCCGTTCACTATATTAATCAGCACCGAGATTTCGCCGGAAGATTGGTCGCCATCTTCCAACCTGGAGAAGAAGGTTTCGCCGGCGGCCGTTACATGATCGAAGACGGATTGGTTCAAAAATTCGGAATCGATGAATTTTATGCACTTCATGCCGAGCCGATGCTGCCTGTCGGATGTGTCGGATTTATTCCGGGTTTTGCAACGGCAAACGCCGACATTTTCAAAATTACTTTTACCGGAGTCGGCGGTCACGGTTCTCGCCCTCATCTGACAAGAGATCCTCTGGTTGCAGCATGCGAATGCGTTCTTTCTCTTCAGACCATTGTTTCTCGAAGTGTCGATCCGAATCAGACCGCAGTCGTTTCGGCCGGATGCATCAGCTGCGGAAATGAAAAAGGTTCCAGTGTTGTACAAAAGACTGCAACGATCGTGGGAACCACTCGTTCTTTTGAAAAAGAAGTTCAGGACATCATCATTCAAAGAATGCAGCAGATCGTTGACGGCACTGCACTTTCCAACGACATGAAAGGAAAGCTGGAATACACCAAACTTTATCCCGCAATGTTCAACTCTCCCGAACATGTTGAAAAAGCTAAAGCTCTACTCGAAGAAGCGCTTGGTCCGGACAAGGTCAAACTGATGATTCGTCGTGCGGGCGGTGAAGATTTTTCTTTCATGCTCCAAGCAAAACCGGGATGCTTGTTCAGACTCGGTGTTCAGGATGAAACACACAATGCTTCGGTTCACAATCCCGAGTTTGATTTCAATGACAAAGCAATTGCGACCGGAGCCGCATGTCTTCTGACCATTGCATTGAATCGCGCTGCTTCTTAAGATTGAAGTGACCGTCATAAGACGGTCACAAAACAAAACTAAAATCGAAATTAACAAAATAACCCATGGAGGGATGTTATGAAGGTTCTTTTACCGATCGACGGTAGTATTTATAGTGACAGAGCGATTGAATATATTTGCGAACACTCTTCGCTCAGGGCGAAAACAGATACCGTCTATCTGTTGAACGTTCAAAAAAAACTTCCCTCCGAGCTTGCGTCCAAAATTCATAATTCGGAAGAAATTTTGGACGAAGCCGCTAAGAAAATTCTGAAGCCGGCAAAGAAGGCTTTGGAAGCCGCGGGTTATAAAGTCAAAATGAAAGTCGCTTACGGAAAAGCGACAAACCGTATTGTTGAATACGCAGAAGAAATTCCGGCGACCCTAATTGTCATGGGTTCGCATGGCCATACCCCGGTTAAGGGAATTTTGCTCGGGTCAAAAACTTCTTCCGTTCTCGCTAGCACCTCGATTCCGCTTCTGGTGATTCGACACAAGTTCTATCAGAAACCCGGTCGTACTGAAGTCGGCGTCTGCTTGGACGGTTCGGAATACTCTCCGGCAGTTTTAACTTTCATTAAACGCCGCCTTCCGTTGTTTGCAAAAGACGCCCGCTTCCATTTAATTAATGTTGCTTCACCGCAGAACGGATTATTAATTCCGGAAGTCAGCGCTTTCGGAGCCCCTGCTCTTTCTTCCGAGGAATTTGAAAAAGAACAAAGAGAACCTTTCTTCAAAATTGCCGAACCTTTTGAAAAATACATGCAGGAAAAAGGCCACGAAGTCGTAGAAGCCTTGCTGACCGGAGATCCTGCTGCTCAAATTTCCAAATACGCCCAGGACCATAACCTGAGCTTGATGGTGATGGGTACGCACGGAGGAAGTTCGTTAAGAATCATGATGTTAGGATCCGTGACGATGTCGGTAGCCTCGCAGACCAAGCTGCCGATGCTGCTGGTGCATCACGATGATCCGACGCTTCTTCGAGATCTGTCCAAAGCAGAATAATTAATTGAAAAAGCCGCGCGATGCGCGGCTTAAATTTTTAGAGATTCAGCAGTCTTTCCGGAGCGTTGTAGATATTTGCTCGATTGTCTCGGCAGAATGCGCACAACGTCAGATCGCATTTTTTTGCTAAACGGAGTGCTCGATTCGTCGGTGCGGAAATCGCAAAAAGAATTTCGATTCCGGTCACTGCCGCTTTTTGCACCATTTCGTAGGAAGCCCGGGAACTCAGAAAAACCACTGTCGGTCCCCATTTTTTCATCGCTCTCATTCCGATAAGTTTGTCCAGAGCAACGTGACGACCCACATCTTCGGTTCCGCCTAAAAACTCACCGTCCGGAGTGAAAGCCAGCATCGCATGAGTGCTTCCGGTAACCTGCCCGACTTTTTGTACTTGCTCGAAGTACTTCATTGCAGGTTGGTAGAAGTTCATGTCAAACTGATAGGTGTGTTCCAGTGGTTCAGGTTTTAACTCAACATCCTTCAGACTTTCTACTCCGCAGATTCCGCAGCCTGTGCGGCCGACCATGGAACGTCTGTGCTCTTTGAGTTTGAAGAAGCAGCGCGGAGAAATTTCCATTTCGACAACTAAACCGTTGCCGCACCCTTCTTTGACCTGGATGTCATAAATATGGGAAATGTCGGGAATAATTCTCTCTGACAAGGAAAAGCCGACGGCAAATTCTTCCAGCAATTCGGGAGAAGCCATCATGACGACATGAGAGATGCCGTTATAAGTAATGGAAATCGGAACTTCGTCGGCGATCGCATCATCGACGGTTTCGCCTGAAGGCCAGCGATAAACTTTTTGCCTCGTATAAGTCGGAGGCAAAACAACGGGCAGATCTTCTTCTGTTGCCATAACTTCAAAAATCAGACGGCAGCCGCTTCCTTAATGGCAAGAGCGTCGACTGCGCCTTGAATATTTTTAACCACATAAACGATGACACCGAGCAGCCGCCAATTGCTGTCAGGGCTAACGAATAGATTCGGTTCACCCTGTGGAACTTCGGAAGCGGGTAAAAACTTTCTGATGGAATAACCGTCAGCAGTATGCACCACAACCATGGAACCGTTTTGCGGATCCGCAGAACGGTCCACGATCAAAAGATCGCCGAAGTCGATGCCGGAATCCTTCATTGTATCGTCCTCGGCAATGCAGAAGACGGTTTCTTCAGGATTTCGGACCAAACATGCGGACAGCGGATCCTCTTCTGTGGAATTGAAATAAGAGCCGATGGATGTCAGAGAAGCAAGGGATTCTGGTTTTTCTGCAGGAAGCAGATCATCCTTGCTCTTGATAATTTGTTCTCTGACCCAGGAAGAACCTCCGAGCTTATGCAATTTTTCTATCAGAGCTGCCGTCAAAACGATCGTGGTAACTTTGGAAGTGCCTGCGTACGGACCGGGCTTCCTGCCCGAACCAGCCCGTTTGCCGCCCCAACCCTGTTTTTTTGTTACTGTGGTAGGAGATTCTTTCATAATGTAGTGTCCTGTTTTCAAATCAGGCAATCTACATATTAGACAATTATTCGAACAAATGCTAATTTATTTTGTAAAACTAGCTAGTTTTGGTTCGGTAGCTTACTAAATTTTGGTATACCTTTACCAATAAACGAGTGTCTATCATTGCTCCGTGCAGTCTTCTCTCCGAGCGATCGATAGCAAACCTGTCCAACAAGGCGTCCAAAGAATTCTTTTGTCCCGGGAATGTGCTTCTGGCAAGCTGCAGTGTGCAGTTCAGTCGGCAATCCACTTTTTCTAATGTCGGCAAACGATTACGTGCAAATTCGGCATTAAGCATTCCGGCATCAAACGACATGTTATGCGCCCAGAGTTCACTCCCTTCTAAAAAGAGAAGAAGGTCTCTTCCGATATCGGAAAAAATCGGTTTGTCATCCAAAAACTCATTGTTTAATCCATGAATGCGCGTGACAAACCATGGCACTTTTCTCTGAGGGTTAATAAATGCATGAAAGCTATCGATCTCATTGAAGTCATCATCGACTTCAATCGCGCAGACTTCGACAATTCGATCCGTAGCCTGACTCATACCGGTGGTTTCGGTATCGAGGAAGATTCTTCGTTTGCGGTTGGCTCTTCCGGTGTTTTCAAAATCCATGCGGAATTGGCCTTCTTTATATTGATCCATACGTATTTCTTTGGTTCTTATTATTTTGTGAGTTCTTCAATTAATCCGCAGCGGCCGTGATCATGGTCTTCGCCATGGCAGCGGCTATGGAGGCTGTTTAGCTGATCGCGAAGATGATTCAAATCCTCGATCTTTTGATCGATCGCTTTCAGATGTTCCTCCACGATGGTGTGTGCCCGAATGAGCTCGCCCTTCTCGCTGTTTTCAATCACATCTGCCAGCGTCTTAATCTCATTTAAAGAGAGATCCAAAGATCGGCAGTGTCGAATAAAGAGCAAACGGGAAAGATGGGCAGGGCCGTAAACACGATAATTCGACTCCGTTCTGGGAGGACAGGGAATGAGATCGTGGTTTTCGTAGAAACGAATGGATTCCACTGTACAGCCTGCTTTCTTTGCTAATTCACTTATCCGCATAAACACCTATAAAAAATCGCTTGACCTTGAAGTTACTTCAGGGTTTTTAATGTCGGTATATTAACAAAACGAGTATGAAAAATCATGTCGTTAACAAACACTGACAACAAAACGGCTTTCCCTTCAGATGGAGAAAAAAAGGCTGTTTCTCAAGCGAGTGAAAAGTCAACTCCTCATGAACATGAACACGGATGCTGCTATCATCATGAAGCTGACCACGCTGAAAAATCTTGCGGCTGTGGTCATCATCATGGCGCGGAACATTGCGGCTGCAAGCATGAGGATCACGATGAAGAACACCACTGCTGCTGCGCTCACGATCATGAAGAAAAGCATGAAATGTGCTGTCATGACCACGGTGAGGAAGGCCATGACCACTGCTGTGAACATGGTCACACTCATGAAGAAGGACATCATCATGACCATGATAGCTGCTGTTGCGGTCATGATCATGAACATGTCGAAAACAGCATGGACACCGATTGGGATGTTTCCGGCGTTGATCCTTCTCAATACCGTCTGCTCTTCTCTACCCTCGGTGCGATTGCAGGTGTTAAGGACGTCGGTTTAAATCCGGACGGCTTGAAGATTATTCATACACCGGAGGCTCTTCCGGCGATCAAGCAGGCTTTTGACGCGAATAATCTGAAACTTAAGATGCGCACCAACGAAGGCAAAGAGACGACTCAGATTCGAATCCAACAGATGGACTGCCCGACTGAGGAAGGTCTGATTCGCAAAAAACTTAACGGCATGAAAGGCGTGAGCGGCCTGCAGTTCAATTTAATGAATCGGGTTCTTACGGTTTCTTACCCGAAAGGAATGCTTCCGGAGATTGTTGCTGCAATCAAATCTCTCGATTACACCCCGGAAGTTCTTGAGGCCCATGAAAAGCCGAAACTCTCCGAATTCAAACCGACCAAGATTGCCTGGTGGAAATACATTCTCGGTATTGTGATTGCAGCGGGTTCCGAAGCCTGTGAGTACCTCAGCATGCCCGAATGGCTTTCCATTGCGCTTGCAGTCGCTGCCATTGCGTTAGTCGGCTTGGGCACTTACAAGAAAGGATTCATCGCGGTCCGAAACCTGAATTTCAACATGAATGCCTTGATGGCAGTTGCGGTTACCGGCGCTGTTTTGATCGGATCTTGGCCTGAAGCTGCAATGGTCATGGTTCTGTTTGAACTCTCGGAAGCGATTGAACAGCTTTCTTTGGACCGCGCTCGCGGCGCGATTCGCAGCCTTCTCTCTCTGGCCCCTCAAACAGCCCGAGTAGAGAGAGACGGAACGTTTGTTGAAGTTCCTGCCAAAGACATCAAAATCGGCGAGGTCGTACGTGTGGTTCCGGGAGAACGCCTGCCCGTGGACGGTGTCGTGCTTTCCGGTCAGACTTCGATTGACCAGTCTCCGATTACCGGCGAGTCCATGCCGGTTGAAAAGAAACCGGAAGACAAAGTCTTCGCAGGCACTATTAATAAGAACGGAATGATTACTTATCGTGCAGAGTCCGACATTGATAATTCGATGCCCGCTCGAATCATTTCCGCGATTGAATCGGCTCAAAGCTCCCGCGCTCCGACACAGCGTTTTGTGGACAGTTTCGCTAAGGTCTATACGCCGACAGTATTTCTTATTGCTGTTCTGACTGCGGTGATTCCTCCTCTGTTCGTGGGCGGAGATTGGCTGGACTGGCTTTATAAAGGCCTGACACTTCTGGTGATTGCCTGCCCTTGCGCTCTGGTGATTTCTACTCCGGTAACGATCGTCTCAGGTTTGGCAACCGCTGCTCGCCGCGGAATTTTGATTAAGGGCGGTGTCTATCTAGAAAAAGGCAGAAGCCTGCAGAGTATTGCCTTTGATAAAACCGGTACTTTGACGAAAGGCAAACCTGCTGTCATCACGTTCGAAAATGCCGGTGCCGGTCTGACCGATGAGGAAATCCTTGATCTCGCAACTGCTTTGGCTGTTCGTAATGACCATCCGGTTAGTAAAGCCGTCTCCGATTATTCTGCTCAGCAGAAACCGACTGCACAAAAAGAAGTCCATGGCTTCTATGCTGCTCCCGGTCAGGGTGTTATCGGTGAAATCGACGGAACCGAATACTATCTCGGCAACATCAAGGGCCTTGATAAGTTTTATCTGAACGGTCCAGCCGTTCGCGCCAAAGTGTCTGAACTGGCGGATCACGGCTACACGCCTTTGATCTTTGCTTCTGCTAAGAAAGTTCTGGCTTATTTCGGCGTTGCCGACAGCATCAAGGAAAATGCGCCTGAAGTTATCGGTCAGCTGAAAGGTCTGGGCGTTAAGACCATTATGCTTACCGGCGATAATGAAAAGGCAGCCCGCCAGATCGCCGAGAAAGTCGGCGTGGATAGAGCGAAAGGCAATCTCCTTCCTGAAGATAAGCAGTCTTTAGTGGACAGCATTGCTAAGCGTGAAGTGATCGGTATGGTCGGGGACGGCATCAATGACGCTCCTGCTCTTGCTCGTGCCGACATCGGTTTTGCCATGGGCGCTGCCGGTACCGATACTGCGATTGAAACTGCTGACGTCGCCCTGATGGATGATGACCTCCGCAAGCTGCCCGAATTCATCAAACTCTCGAAGAAGACTTTCCGGCTGCTGGTTGAAAACATTGTGATTGCTCTTTCGATCAAGCTTATCTTCTTTGTTCTGACGCTTGCCGGCATCGGAACCATGTGGATGGCGGTATTTGCGGATACCGGTACCTGTCTCATTGTTGTGGCGAACGGATTAAGAATGCTTCGCTGGAGAGGCTAAGCCAACTAGCCAAAATCAATAACAACAGTCGTCTTTCTGAAATATTGCAGTATTACCTAGCAGAGGCCGGTCTCTGAACTAAAGTCGGCCTCTTTTTAGGTATCGGTTTTTTCTTCGTCTTCGTAATCATGTTCCTTTTCCGGCTCTGCGTCAGGAACAAGAGCACAGAGGGTAATGAAGACTTTACTCGTCTATGCCAAGAATTACGGCAAGTTTCCCAAGAATTTCATCCATAATATATTGTGGGGCTGTTTCTATGAATCTTGCGTTGCGTTCCACAGGAATTATACAGATAGGAAACAATATATTTTTCGAGAAAAAACTGCGCACCAAGCAGAAGCCGCTCCTTCAGCAGTGATTCAAGCAGTTAGTAAGCAAAGCGCTCTGAATGGGTTATTAGTCGTGATCCGTTGAAACACTTAAGTACAAGGACCAAGAATTTGCGTCTAAAACGAAACAATTTTGTCTGCTTTTGCAAGATTATCCTGTTGTTTTTATTTACTTTCTCAAGGAGAATCTATGAGAATCGTTAAGCTCAGCGCGGCTATTCTTGCTGCGTTATTCCTCTCCGCCACAGCGACCGCAGCTACCATTACTCAAGAAGGTTCCGGTATCGGTAAAGACGGTGAAATCAAAGTTGTTTTTGAAGACGGCAAAATTAAGAACGTCGATATTCTTAAACAACAGGAAAATCCGGTCTTGTCTCAGAAGGTCTTCACCGATCTGAAAGACGAAATCGTTAAGACTGACTCCACAGAGCTTGATGTCATTGCCGGTGCAACCTACTCTTCTCTCGGTCGTATTGCCGGTCAGCAGGCTGCACAAGTTGCTCAGGCTGCTAAGTAATAAAACTTGAGGCCGGCATTTCTGCCGGCCCCCGGTATTACGAGCGATCTTCGGGTCGCTTTTTTATTGGATCTCGCCGATTCTGGCCATTCTGATCTGGTTGCGAATCCAGGAAGAACCGCCCAAGACTTTAAGCTTTTCCTTATCTTCTTCTGTCAGCATGATCGTTGTGCGAATCAGAGGTTTGTCGTCTAAGCTCGGACGGCCTCTTTTAGCCAGAGCCCACTGAAGATCTAGGGTGCTTTCCAAGTCGCCCTTGTTCTCATTTTCTTTGTTGAGGAAAGAAGCAAGCTTGAGAATGTCCGGCTGCAGAGAAGCCAAGGCGTCCTTGAAGTTTTCTCTTTCTTTCGTTGTGAAAGATTCGCAGTCGATCGGATAAACCTCTTTTTCCGTCACTTTGGCAGAGCCGAAGCAGCCGGCTTTGCTGAAAAAGTAAGTGTAGTAAGCGCGGTCATCACCGATGAAGTCGCTGTCATTGCGGCGAAGTTCGACACGGACATCAACACTGTTCTTCTTTAATGTAATCGTCATGTTCTTTCTCCTGACAATCAATTGAATTTCAATATGCACATAATAATATTGTCCATATAAAAATAAAATAGATATGTTCTTAATAAATGAAACTAAATGTAAATTTAATCTAATTTTTTCTTTGATAAATGAAACATGGAAGTCCCGTGTCAGGACTATCAAGCGTTTAGAAAAACTTTCACACGCAATACACTTTGTTTTAGAAGGATTTTTTCTTCAGCTCCACTAAAATTACGCCTTCAAATGAGGTAAGAAGAGAAATGAATGGTCAGTTATTAGCAGCAGCTCCGATGGAAGGATTAACGACGGCAGTGTTCCGTCGTTTGCACCATCAGTATTTCGGCGGGACTGACCTTTATTACATTCCTTTCATCACGCCCACTGTCGAACCGAAGTTCACGGATCGACATCTGAAGGAACTTTCACCTGAAGTAAATGCCGGTATTCCGGTGGTTCCACAGCTTTTGAGCAACCGTTCCGCCGATTTCATCTGGGCCGCCAAAGCTCTTCAGGATTTGGGTTATAAGGAAGTCAATTTAAATCTCGGCTGCCCTTCCGGCACGGTCGTTGCCAAAGGAAAAGGTTCCGGCTTTTTAAGAGATCTTTACGCATTGGAACGTTTCCTGGATGAAATTTTCAGTGCCGGCATCGACATTCCTATTTCCATTAAGACAAGATTGGGATGGGCGAATACGGAAGAGTTCGGAGACATCCTCAATTTATATAAGAAGTATCCCCTTTCTCTTTTGATTGTCCATATGCGTTTGAAGACGGATCAATACAAAGGAGAGGTCAGAAAAGAGGCGCTCCTTGAGCATCTTGATGAGATTCCATTTCCGCTGGGTGTAAACGGCGACATGATTACGACGGCCGACATGACAGATTTCTCTAAGACTTTCCGTGATCCGAAGATGCTTATGGTCGGTCGTGCGCTGATGGCAGATCCCGCACTCTTCCGTAAATACAAAGGCGGCCCTGCAGCCAGCCTTGAAGAGATTAAAAATTTCACAACCGCCCTTTTCGATGCTTACACGGAAGCCTTCCAGAACCGCCGGAATGCAATGATGCGTATGAAAGAGTTTTGGTTCTTCCAGGCTAATCTTTTTGAAGAAAATCCGAAGGCTTTTAAAAACATCTTTAAAAGTAAAACCGAAGAAGACTTTCTTGCTGCCATTGAAGAAATTGAAGCGGGTCGTCCTTTGACGGACGCCCGCTTCGGTTGGAAAAAGCCATTGTAACCGACTCTAAGAACTTGTTACGCCGGTCGCTTCGAGGATTTTTGTCGGATATAGAAAGCAATCAGATTCAACGCAAATACGGTCATTAAAAGAACGAGGGCCGTTGCACATTGAATCGGTACCGCCTTGTCGGGATTCATGCCTGTCGTTGCTAATACGTAGATGTGATACGGCAGAGACATGACGGCGGCGAACGGAGAATTTGGCAAATTGGTTGTCGAAACCACCGCCGCAGTGAACATAATGGCGCTGGTTTCTCCGGCCGCTCTGGCTAGACCTAAGATGGCGCCGGTCAATATTCCCGGAAGTGCAGCAGGAAGAACTGTTCTTAAAACGGTTTGGGTCTTACTGGCGCCCAAAGCAAGAGAAGATTCTCTCCAGCTGTTCGGTATTTGAGAAAGCGTTTCTCTCACGGTATTGATGACAATCGGAAGCGTGAGCACCGCTAAAGTTAGGATCCCCGCGACCGCACTCACACCCAAACCGCAGACGGTGACAAAGAAGGCCAAGCCGAATAATCCGAAAACAATGGAAGGAACACCGGCAAGATTGGCAACAGCCAAGGTAATAAGTTTTTTGAGCGGGCCTTCCTTTGCATATTCATTCAGCCAGACAGCACAGGCAATTCCCAGAGGCAGCGCAACGGCCATGGCACCGACGGACAGAATCGCAGTGCCGATAATGCAAGGGAGGATTCCGCCCTCTTCCATCATTTTTTCAGGAAACGTTGACAAAAAGGACGGTGAAAGTGTTCCGGCTCCGTGATAGGCAATGTATCCGAGTGAGGAAAGAAATAATGCAACCACAATCCAAGCGGCCGACTTGATCATAAAAAGCCCTGCGTGCTCTTTATATGTTCTTCTGTTTCTTATGTTCATTGTTAGATTCATAGAAGTTCCTGTTTTAGCTCGAAGCTTTTAACTTGTATTTCTGCGAAACGAGAAAGGCAGCCAAGTTGCAGAGAAAAGTAAAGAAAAACAATACGATGCCGATGGCAAACAAGGCGTGGTAATGACTGCTTCCGAACGGAGACTCTGCCATTTCAGCAACAATAGAAGCCGGCATGGGTCTGATCGGATCAAACAGGCTTTCGGGAATGAGTGCGGCTCCGCCTGCTACCATCAATACCACCATAGTCTCCCCGATGACACGGCTTAAACCCAGCATGACTCCGGTTGCAATTCCGGAAAATGCGGCAGGGACTGTGACGGTGGTGAGTGTTTCCCAATGCGTGGCGCCGAGGGCTAAGGAAGATTCTTTAAGGCTTCTCGGAACTGAGCGAAGCGCATCTTCTGAAATGGTGCAGATAGTCGGGACAGCCATGAGAGCGAGCAATATGGCGGCGTTCAATACATTCAGTCCGGTCGGTGCTCCGAAATAATCCTGCAGGAAAGGCGCCAAAACGGTCATGCCGACAAAGCCGATAACCACGGAAGGCATGGCTGCCAAAAGCTCAATAAAAGGTTTGAAGATTGAGCGAAGCCGAGATGAGGCGATCTCAGATAAGTAAATGGCGCAGAGAATTCCGAGAGGTATGGCCATGACAGCGGCAAGCAGTGTTACCGAAACGGATCCGATGATTAAAGGAAATATGCCGAATGACGGAGGATCTTCCGTCGGATACCAGTCGTGGCCGGTTAGAAAATGTTTAAGAGATATCGTATCGAGGACGGGCATGCCCTCTTTAAATAAGAACCAGACGATTCCGGCGAGGCCGGCAAGTGTAAGAAGAGCTAAGAAAAGAAGAGATTTTTCAAAAATGAAATCCTTGATGGTTCGCTTCACTAGAAGACTCCGAGATTTCAATCACTTATGCGGCTCCGGCTATTCAATGCCGGTCACAGCAAAAAGGATGGAAATGGTTGGAAAGCTTACTTCGATCTTCAAGCTTTCTGTCGGAATAGATAAGAAATTATTGTTTTGCGGGCGGAACGAAACCGGCTTCTTTGATGAGACCTCGGCCTTCTTCAGATAAACAGAAGTCGGTTACTTTTTTAACAGCGCCTTGGGGCTGTCGGTTCGTATAGAGATATAGATCTCGTGAGAGCGGCCATTTGCCTTCTTTAGCAGTCAAAGGCGTTGCTTTAATTCCGTTGATTTCTACAGCCTTGATGATCGGAGCTACGTAACCGAGGCCGACATATCCGATGGCATTTGGGTTCTTAGAGACGGTTTGAACAACCGTTCCGTTGGAATTCTGAAGAAGTGCCCTCGGACTGACGCGCTGATTCTTCATCACTAGCGATTCCCAAGATTCAAAGGTCCCAGAGGAAGAATCTCTGGAAACAAGAACAATCGGAGCATCGGGACCGCCTACCTCTTTCCAGTTTTTGATTTCGCCTTTATAAATTTTTCTGAGATCATCCAATGAAAGACCATTCAAAGTATTTTTAGGATTCACGATTGGTACGATCGCATCAACGGCGACTGGGATTTCGAAAGGTTTAACGCCCTTTTCTTCAGCTGCCTTAACCTCCTTGCCTTTGATTTTTCTCGAGCTCATGGCAATTTGTGTGAGTTTCTCGTTCAGGGCTTTAATGCCGCTGCCGGAACCGCCTCCGGAAAGTTCGATGACAACAGAAGGATCTTTTTGCATGAGATGCTCAGAGATTTTTTGCATGACCGGCAAAACGGTTGTTGAACCGGAAACCGTCACATTTTCTTTTGCCATGGAAGAAGCGGAAACAGTCATGGCAGATAAAGCAAGTAAGGAAATTAAATAATTTTTTCTCATAAATTCTCCTATGTTTTATTAACAAATTTTGCGTTCCAAGAAAGATTTTTTTCCTCAAGGAACACGGCGAATACTAGAAGTAAAAAATGACAAGAAAATTACATTTCCGTGAAAGTTTTATGACAATAAATCAACGAGTAAGTTGTCATCAAATTGACATATTCCTGACATTCAACTGTCATAAAGGCCAAATACAATTTTCGCGAATTTGAAAATGAATCAGGAATGTTGAAAAAGTAAATATGCAAGTAAATAATGAATTTACGAAATTGATCGCTTCTAATTTGAATTTCTTTTACGGTTCAAAACAAGTATTAAAAAATATTTCTCTCTCTTTCAACAAAAAAGAAATCACGGCCTTAATCGGACCCTCAGGCTGCGGGAAAAGTACTTTTCTGAGAACATTGAATCGCATGAACGATTTAATTGAAGGTGCGCGTCTTGAAGGCTCCATCAAATTCGGAGATGAAGAAATCAACCATCAGCACTGTGATGTCGTTGAGTTAAGGCGCAGGATCGGCATGGTTTTCCAGAGGCCGACGCCTTTTGCCAAAAGTATTTTTGAAAATGTCGTCTATGGTCTGAAAGTATCTGGCGTTAGAAACAAATCGCTTTTAATGGATAAGGCTGAAGAAAGTCTTCGAAGAGCGGCTTTATGGGACGAAGTCAAGGATCGCCTCAAGGACTCTGCCCTTTCCCTTTCCGGCGGTCAGCAGCAACGATTGTGTATTGCAAGGGCTTTGGCAGTAGAGCCGGAAGTGTTGCTTATGGATGAACCTGCCAGCGCGTTGGATCCTATTGCGACAGAAAAACTCGAACAAGGCATGGAAGAACTCAAGAAGGATCTTTGCATCATCATCGTGACCCATAACATGCAGCAAGCGATGCGAATTTCGGACAACACCGCCTTCTTTTACATGGGCGAGTTAATTGAGCACGGCCCGACAAAACAAATCTTTTCTAACGCCACAAAAGTAAAAACGCGTCAATACGTTAGTGGAAGCTTCGGCTAGTGAAAATTAAGAAAAAACCGCGGACGTCAGCCGCGGTTGAGTCGTAATTTAGAAATTAGATTTCTTTCAAGGCCTTCTGGACAAACTCGTCGAAGGCTTCAACTTTTTTCGGTTCAACCAATGTATCCAGGATTTCGCCCTTGCGAATCAAAAGCAAGGTCGGGATATGGCGGACGCGGAACTTAGTGTTGAGCCCTGCTTCAGTATCGAAATCGCAATGAGCAAACTGAATTTTGTCGTGGTACTTCTGTGCATATTCCATGAACATCGGTTCGATTCGTTTACAGTCAATGCACCAAGGAGCGCCGATTGCTAAGAGAACCGGCTTGTCGCATTTCACGACAGTATCTTCGTAATTTGCTTCTGTGACATGGAGAACGATTTCATCAGCCATTGCGTTACCTCTTCAATCTAGAAAATAGTGAGTAAAAATTTAATTAACAGCGTATTGGAGATCGCCAAGAGAATCAAGCCCACGACACAGACGACCAGGAAGCCGTCGGTGTTAGGGCCGTACTTTTCACAAAGGCTCTGCATGTTGCTGAGTCCGTTGGCGGCCATCCCCATAGAGAAAGCCAATCCTCCGACAGCAATGAGCATCCCTCGGAAGTCTTTCCCCAAAAGATTGAAATAGATAAAACGTGCAAATAAAAAATTAACGATGAGCTCGAGGAAAAATACAGCGATGATCGGTGCCGAAAGATCAAAAATTAAGTCCAACTGCAGCGCGCATGTCGAAACCAAAATGAAAAGAATCAAAAAAATCTTCGTCAAAGTCCTCAGCGCTAATCCGTCCACACTGAACCAGCCCGTCGTGTCTGCAAAATTTCTGGCAATCAGAGCGCAAACCATACAGACCGTATAGTCGGGAATTAAGACATCCGCTAAAAATTTCTGTTTGATGAGGTGGCTGAAAGCCATGCAGACAAAGCAGATGGCAATGATCTTGATGCACTCAACAGTATGCGTTTGATAAAAAGGTTTATTGCTTCGTTCGATAGATCGAATGAGTCGGGCATTGTCGAATTCACTGCGGCTAGGGTTCTTGAGTGAGTATTTCTTGATGAGATACTCGCCCATCGGGGCACTAACCATCATGGAGCAAACCATTCCCAGTGTCGCTACACCCATTGCGGCTTGAGCGGCGCCTGAGAATTTATCCAGATGCTCAACTGCCGGGATGAAATTGGTGAGCGTCTCAGTTCCTCCCATCATGGAGAGGGTTCCCATAAGGAGTCCGAGGTGCTGATGCAGCCCTAAAGCCTGAGCTGCGGTCAGTCCGATGAGCGCCTGAAGTACACCGAGTACCATCGCCAGAGACCAAAACATGATTGAAATAACAAAACCTGTTTTGATGAGCTTCCAGCTTCCCATCAAAGCCATCATGGTTAGAAAGAACTGAAAAATCAGGGCATTGAGATCAGGATTTAAGACAATGACAGCAGTCTTGGAAATTTTTAGACATGCAAAAATAATCGCTGCCGGCAATCCGCCGATAAACGGAACGGGAATCGAGAGGTCCTGTAAAAGTTTGATTTCGGATTTGATCCATCGGCCGAGGAAATAGCAGAGGCATGCAATGCCGAGGATAAAAAAATTATCCAAATGAATGTGCAAGATGCCGTCCACTTGAGAGAAATCCATGGGCCCGCCTGTGTTTGAAAATGTCCCGTGCTCGTTACGGAACGAGAAACTATAATCGCCTCTGATCCGAATAGTATATTCTCCACTGAAATCATAAAATCGAACCACGACATGCCGATCGAACTAAAACCCGTCACGCTTAACGAATTACCGCTTCTACAAGAACAACTGCCGAAACTTCAGAACGGAGACTGCAATCTTTCTATCGCATCCGTCATCGGACGCGCTAAGGAATACAACATCAAATGGGGAATTTCTCAGGGCGAATTAGTATTGAACTGGGCCCCTTATCCGGATATTCCGCCGGCTTATGTCATTCCGCTTCGCAGCGAAAACGCTTTAGCTATCATCGAAGACATTGCTTCTGAATGTCAGTGCTGCAAAGAGCCGGTGATTTTATTCGGGCGCTTTACGTATATGACGGAAAGAATTTCCGAACTGATGCGATATCGCAACTTCATTACCGTGTCTTCAAATTCCTGGTGGGATTATGTCTATGAACGTGACAAGATCGAAAACCTGGAAGGCAGAGAACTTCACGGGAAACGCAATTTCAATAAGAGATTTTATAAGGCCTACCCGAACGCTCAATTTGTATCTTTCACGCCTGAGCTGATTGAAAAAGCAAGGGTTTTTCTGAAGAACTGGTATGCCAACTACGGCGAAATGACGAAGAGTCTTGAAGCTGAAAGAGACGCAATCGAGCTTGCCTTTGATCATTTTGAAGAGTTCCGCTTGATTGGCGGCGCTTTAATGGACGGAGACAATATGTACGGCTTCACCTATGGCTCCGACGTCGGTGAAAACATTTTCTCCGTTCATATTGAAAAGGCTGATCGCACTGTTACCGGTGCCTACCCTGCTTTAGCCAGCGCTTTGTGCAAGACTTTGCCTGAACGCTTTACACAGATTAATCGCGAAGAAGACCTCGGTATTCCGGGTCTAAGAAAAGCAAAAGAAGACTGGGCCCCGTCTACGATGATCAGAAAGACACTGCTGAAGCTGCAGCGCGCCATTCCTGAGCCTATCTAATCGTCTCTAACAACGCTGTCGGTTAGGAATAGTTTTCCAATAGCGCGCCGACAGCGTTCCAATCTTTATTAAAAATCAAACTTAAAGGGACCGGAACGGTGGCTTCAGGGTCTTTGGGTTGGTATGACTTTGCGCCGATGGAAGAAAGAGCCTCATGAAGGAGGCCGACCTTCGTCTCAAGCTCCTTACCTCCCAAGGTTTCTCTTTCTTTCTCCAATTCATTGAAAATCAACTGATTGATTTCTGGTGTTTTTGCATCCTTCCTCAAAATGAATGCGGGAATGAGATTGTCGGTCCTCAGAAGATTTTCAAATCCGAAATGCTGAATAGATGAATGGAATCCTTCCATATCTCCGTTCCATTCAGAAAGAGAATCGAAGCCGCCTTTCAGATAACTCATTAAATGCTCGACGGGCTTAGAAATGTCACTTCGATCAGATAAAGAGAAATCGCGAGCCCAGACGACCTCCTCTTCAAAGTCAACTTTGTTGATGATACGAAGAAGAAGATAGTCATCGCCCTTCTTATCAAGAGAAAAATAATCCTGAATCATTTGAGCTCGCTTTTTTCAATAAAACAGCAAGCCTAAATGTTAGTCGAAGATGGAAGGCAACGGTTCAGCCCATCTGTTTTCTATGTCTAGATCACGAAGAATCCATTCCTCGGCACTGTCTTCGAGCTGAAAGCTACGACTACGACAACCTTTGAACAAAAAGTCGAGGTAGTACTCCATAAACATGAATGCTGCCGTGAAGGTTTCCTCATCGTTTGAGCCTTTGTAAACAGCGGCGATTTCTTCGTGCATTGAGTCGCCAAGGTTTCCGCCGCGTTCGTTTATTATCCTTTTCATTGCCACCAATATGGACCATATTCCAAATAAAACCATCAGAGATGACAGATTCTCCGAACGCCTTTTCGAACTTTTTATCTCCGTAGATAAAAATATTTTTTTTGCTGAAGTTGAAATTATTTGTAATTTAGTGCATCATTCTGCCTGTGAGTTTTCACGCCGGTGGGGATATAGCTCAGCTGGGAGAGCGCTGCGTTCGCAATGCAGAGGTCGTGGGTTCGATCCCCATTATCTCCACCATCAACTTCCACTTCAGAATTTCCTAAGAGCATCGCTTATTTAAGCTTGCTTACTTGTTTTTCTTCTGTATCTCCAAAAGCTTTTCTGGCTTTTTTGTCTACTCGAGCCATTAAAAGCCTAATGGCGAGCATGAAAAAAACCGATCGTCGCAATTCGCGAAGATCGGCCGAAAATTATCGTAAAAGAAGTTACTTGCTTGTTAAATAGACTCGACGAATTTTGATGGCCTCAATAGCGTCCTCACCATTTAAATTCTGGGCCTTTCTGAGGTCTTCAGCGCTCATTCTCTTTTCCAAAGCTTCAAAGGCTTTGACCTCTTCTTCCGGGGCACCTTTTTGAAGTACGCAATCGTTCAAAATTGCATAAGCGGTGACAGGATCGCCTCCGAACCAATTCGGAGTGGCTAACTTCATGGCATAGCTGCAGACATTCGCTTTATTGCCTTTCTGCACGGCTGCTAGAGCCAAGGCCCCGCCGATATCGAAGTTTTTGCGTACGCCGACACCGTTCCAGTATTTCTCAGCGTTTTCTTCCAGCTCTTCCGGCTTAGCCCGAGCGATGTACATGTCAAGATACTTTTGGGCGTCTTCATGGTTTTTAACCGCACGAGGTCCGGATAACTCTAGTCCGACTAAAGTCAGTAAATCTTCATTAGAAGCGATGGGAGCGGCCTTTTTCATCCAGTAAACGGCTTTTGCAGGATTCTTGGCAACACCCTCAGCGCCGTAAAGATAAATTCTTCCTGTTTGGAGTTCAGCAGCCGTCAAGCCCATCTCAGCTGCTTTTTCAAAACATTTAAGCGCTTCCGGCACTTCTTTGGCATTCCAATACAGTTCGCCTAGATAGTATGTACCGTTAACACTTCCCTTGTCCGCGGCGGCTTTTGCCCAATATCTGGCCTTTTCAGGATTCTTTGTCAGCCGTAAGCCGTGTCCGAAGGAATAACTAATCGTATAAAGTTCTTGAGGAGAAGCGTTTTGAAGGATGGAATCAATATATTCCTGCCCTGTTTGCTTGGACTGCTCGTTATCTGCTTGAGAAAGCAGACGTTCACCGGTCATCACTCTGGAGAGCGCATGGCCGTTTTCAGCGGCTTTGCGAATCCAGTCATAGCCCAAGTTCTCGTCTTTTTCGACGCCTCTGCCCTCAAGATAGGAAATACCTAGAGCGGCTTGTGCTGGAGCATAGTCAAGTGAAGCGGCTTTTTGAATGAGCTCAAAAGCTTTTTCCTGAGATAGTTCGACACCGGTACCTTTTCTATAAAGAGCCGACAATCGCATCATGGCTTTCGGACTTCCGAGATCGGCTGCCTGCCCATAAAGAACGGCGGCTTTGGAGAGATCAACAGGAACGCCTTCCCCGTACAACTGCACTTCAGCTTGTTCGATTAACTCTTTGATCTTCTTTTGTCGAGCAAGAAGTTGTTCCTCTGACTCTCTTGGTTCTAAAACTGTTTCAGCAGGTTTAACTTCTTTTTCGGCGCTTGCTTTTTGGGTTGGCGCCGGATTTGCTGCCTCTGTTTTTTCCTCTGTCTGGACAGCCGGTTCCTCTTTTACGATTTCGGAGGATTGCGCAGCTGCATAGCCGCTTGAAGCGATGCATATTCCATAGACTAAAGAACACACAAGTCGGTAAACCATTATCGTTGTCTCCTATTTGTGCCGTCATTTTTGCAGAATTTCTCGAGGAGTAACAAAATTATTCCTTCAATCGCAGACACTGAGGTGAAATTTCTTCTAAATACCGCGATTCATCCCAAGGGGCCCAGGATTTCCCGAGATTTCGTCTGCCTATTGATTACTACTTGAGTTTTTGGTGTTTTGTCAGAGTCGAAAAAATTGTCATTTTTGCTTACTAAAATAACCCCTCTCGATAAAATAGCCACATCGAATTAATAAAACGAAAACCGCCCTGTTTGGCAAGAGGTTTTTAGTGGAGATTCCTCATATAAACTCTTTTTTTACATAGAAAAACTACTGTGTTATTACAGGGGTAAATATAAAAACTTATAGACTGAAATGAGATTCTCTTCCTCCTTCCCCAGAATAGGGATTTTTCAACCTAATTCTCTAAGTGGTATGCCTATCATTTGTCAGATTTCCCATTTTGGTAAATTTTTAAAATTACTAAGTAGATGCACGGGCATACGTGATTCTTTTTACTCGATTTTCCTAACTATTATCCCTATTGTGTTATAGGGGTAAAAAGGGGTAACATTAATGTCATAAAAAGATAATTTATTTGAGAAGGCCTTATATGAAAAACGCACGCTGGGTAAGGCTCGCAGATGATCTGACTCGTGGTATCACCAACGGTGATTATCCCCTCGATTCGTATTTGCCAACCGAGATGGAGCTCTGTGAGAAATATAACGTTAGTAGGTATACCGTCCGACTCGCACTTGCAGACCTCACACGCATGGGCCTGATTAAACGGTGGCCAAGACTAGGCTCTAAAGTCGTATCCGTAGGATTTGACGAAACCTATGCCCATACCTACACCTCATTTGCGGATATCGACGGTTTGTCCTCTACACACAAAAGAGTTGTCCAGGGAACTCAGGAATGTGTTGTTGACCACGCACTGGCAAAGAGACTGGAATGCGAGAGGTATCTGCGCTTCCTGCGTTTTTCTAATGTCCGAACCAATCCGACAGACAACGGAAAGCCTGTTGTTTGGACGGCGGTTTATGTGAACGCCGCTTACTCCCGTCTGCCGGATTTGGCTCGGTTAAATCCGTTGGTTCTTCTTTCCACACTGATCGAGAAAGAATACGGAGAAAAGTGTCTTGAAGTCGTCCAGAAGATTTCCGCCGTTCCCCTTCCTGCAGAAGCCGCAATGTATCTGGATGCTCAGGTCGGCTCACCTTGCCTCCGTATTCTCCGCCACTACATGGGTATTAAGCGGAACATCCTCGAAATTTCAGAGTCTTATCATCCCGGCGACCGTTACGCACTGACAATGAATATGCGTGCTAACCGTTGATTACTTAATTGATAGAATGCTTGTGTAAAGCATTCGACTCACGAAAAAAGAGGATTCGAGCTGCCTTACAGGCAGCTCTTCTTCTATATAGATATAGGCTGTTAGGAAAGTGGCAGAAATTTCTTGGAAACGAAAACCCGGACAAAAATTGGCGCCTCTGGCCGAACGCCTTAAGAAATTGGGTTTGGTCAGCGATTGGGATTTTGTCCTTCATTTGCCTCTTCGTTACGAAGATGAGACCTCCATTACGCCGATCGAAGAACTTGAAGTCGGCGTCGACGCCCAGGTTGAAGGTGTTGTCACCAATAACAGCGACAATCGGTTCGGAAATTTTGAAGCTTGGGTCGATGACGAAACCGACATGCTCAAGGTTCGGTTTATTCACTACTACCCTTCTATTCGTGATTTACTGAAAGTCGGGAAACGTGTCCGACTCTACGGAAACCCGCGTGCCGCTTTCGGCGGCGGTCTTGAAATGATTCATCCCAAGGTTCGCGCTCCGAAACCCGAAAGCGACCTTCCTAAAACGCTTTCACCTGTTTATCCCGCCGGCGAAGGTGTGACTCAGCTGTGGCTGAGAAAACGCATTGACCGCGCCTTAATGGACGTGGATATTTCTGACCTCTTGACCGAAGAAGAGCGTAATGAATTGCACCTTCCGGGACTTTCTGAAGCGATTAATTCTCTGCATCATCCTAAGGCCGGCGCTCCGATTGGTCCTTTGCAGAATCGAACGGATCCGGCTTGGCAGCGGTTGAAATTCGATGAGCTTCTGGCTCAGCAGATTTCGCTGAAGAAATCTCGTGAAATGCGGGATATGAACAAAGGACCGTTGATGCCGCTGCGCAAAGGCGACAACAACTCTTTGACAGCAAAATTTTTCCATTCCCTGCCCTTTAAGCTGACAAAGGCCCAGATTCGAGTCTGGAAAGATATTTACGAATCTCTCGGCAGCGAACGCCCCATGAACCGATTGGTTCAGGGAGATGTCGGAAGCGGTAAAACCGTCGTTGCGGCGCTTGCCGCCTGCCAGGCGATTGATGCAGGCTACCAGGCGGCGCTTATGGCGCCGACGGAAATTTTGGCTGAACAGCACTTTAAAAAGATTATTTCCTGGCTGGAACCTTTCGGCGTCCGTGTCGTTTGGCTCTCCGGAAAACAGAAGGCCAAAGAAAAGCGTGAAGCCTTGGCGGCAATCGAAGACGGTGCCGAACTGGTGGTCGGAACTCATGCAATCATTCAGTCGGACGTTAAATTCAAGGCTTTGGGGCTCGCCATCGTCGATGAGCAGCACCGTTTCGGCGTGGATCAGAGATTAGCCATTCGTGCACAGCAAAACGGTATGATGCCGCATCTTCTCATGCTGTCGGCCACGCCTATTCCCCGAACCTTGGCCATGAGTTATCTAGCCGATATCGACGTCTCCGTCATCGATGAACTGCCTCCAGGAAGACAAGAGATCTCAACAAAATTAGTTTCCATGAGCCGCAAAGGCGATTTGGTCGAATGGATCGGCAAGTCTTTAGCCGCCGGCCTGCAGGCCTATTGGGTCTGCCCTCTGATCGAAGAAAGCGAAAAAGTAGACCTTACCGCTGCCACTGAAACATGTGAAGAGATTAAACAAATCCTCCCTCAGTTCAAGATTGAGCTTCTGCACGGCAAGATGACGCCGGAAGATAAAAACGCTGTCATGGATCGGTTTGTTAAGGGAGAAACAAAGCTTTTAGTTTCTACAACAGTGATTGAAGTGGGCGTAGACGTTCCGAACGCATCCATTATGGTTATTGAACACGCAGAACGCTTCGGGCTTGCCCAGCTCCATCAGCTCAGAGGACGCGTCGGCCGAGGATCGATCAAGAGTTATTGCTTTGCGATTTTCGGAGACCAGCTTTCAAAGATCGGCAAGGAACGTCTCCAGGTATTCAACGACACGACAGACGGCTTTGAAATTTCCAGAAGAGACTTGGAGTTGAGAGGGCCTGGTGAGTTTTTAGGCGCTCGTCAGAGCGGAGCTGCCCTGCTTCGTTTTGCTGATTTTGAAACCGACGGCTTCCTCGTTGAGAAAGCCATGGCGATGGCGGATAAGTGGATCCGAGAAAAAGATCCGCGGGCAGAAAAGCATGCTGCCCGCTGGTATCAGTCTAAAGAAAAGTATTTGGAAGCTTAGAAAGTGA